>MDTB01068010.1_pt1 | contig 14339 bp, 13 predicted proteins | sample 811161 | NCBI WGS metagenome assembly MDTB01 (sample SAMN05326650, study PRJNA326480) | marine metagenome | isolation source: seawater | place: Mediterranean Sea | collected 2009
CTGGTCATTAGCTAAGCTTTCAAAACCTGCAAAGCAGAATTTCGGTTACTATTTTCAAAGCAATCACTGTCGAATGGTCACAAAAACTCACCATTCCTGTTTTGCTATCTTATTGGAAAATAGTTAGAAAATGCTTAACACCAGCAAATAATATGCATCGAAATAGCAAAAAAGATGGATTTTAGCCAAAAAAGGTAGGTTATTATCGTAAGGCGGCGATAGTTGCGCTGAGTGAACGCTGGATCGCTTGTCGCCAATCGGTTAGATTCCGCGCATCATGCGCTGGCTCTGGCATGGTTAATCCGCGCGATGAATTGATCAATCCGCCTTCAAAGCCTTCGGGGCCTTTGACCAGGCCTGCTTGCGCATCCGCCGCACTGCCGCCTTGTGCGCCATATCCGGGGATGAGAAACAGGCATTCAGGTAACATCCGGCGTAAAGCTACGGCTTCTTCTGGCCATGTGGCGCCGATAACAACACCAAAGGACGAGAAGCCAGAGCTGTCTATCAGGTCTTCCATCATCGGCTTAATCATTTCAGCAACATGATGAAATACTGGCTTGCCGTCTTCTGACGGGATCATCTGAACATCTTGTGAACCAGGATTACTGGTACGAAGCAAGGCGAAAAGCCCGCTCTCGCTATGCCTGGCTTTATCGGCAAAGGGCTCAAGGCTATCTCGCCCCAGATATGGATTGATGGTGAGGGCATCTGATGGAAAGCCGGCATCATGACCAAGCCAGCCCTCGGCATAGGCTTTTGCCGTTGACCCGATATCACCGCGCTTAGCATCCATAATGACCATCAGCCCTTCGGCCATGGCGGCGGCTGATAATTCGGCTAAAACAGCCATGCCGCGAACGCCTAATTGCTCAAACAGTGCGGCTTGCGGTTTGATAACAGGTACTGATCCAGCCAGAAGCCGGATTAGCTCAAACGCCCAATCACGGACAGCATTGCTTTGATCCTTATGTTGAAAGAGGCTTGGGAGCCGATCCATATGCGGATCAATGCCTGCGCAAAGCACCGAGTTTCTTGCGCGAATCGCATCCGTTAGTCGAGCGGCAAATCCAGCCATGAGATGTTCCTATATCCTGATATTTAAGGTTATTTAGGGCTAAATCAGGCCTAGCGCTGACCGATAGGTTTCAATCAGCTGATCCTGTTCAACCAAATCCTGTTTATCCATAGCGCGCATTTTGACGACTTGGCGCATAATCTTGGGATCAAAGCCATAGCCTTTCGCCTCACTATACACTTCTCTGATATCGGCCAAGATACCGGCCTTTTCTTCTTCCAGGCGCTCAACACGTTCAATAAATTGACGTAACATTTCAGGAGTTTGGTTCCCGGTATTCATGCCAGTTGCATTCATTTTTATCAGTCCATCAGGTTATGCAAATAAGGCGTCACTTACCTTACTAGCAGTTAAATATGTGCAATTAATGCTGTGCAATTAATGCTGTGGGCCTTCTTTCATAGCGGCAAGCTGTTCAGGCGTTGCTTCGGTTTGATATTTGTCTTTCCATTCGCCATATGGCATTCCGTAAACACGTTCTTTGGCGGTATCCTGGTCTATGCTGTCACCCAAATCGTCAGCCGCTTCACGCAGCCACCGTGATAGACAATTGCGGCAGAATCCAGACAAGTTCATCATATCAATGTTTTGAACATCGGTGCGCTCTTGCAAATGTTTCACCAGCCGTCTGAATGCCGCGGCTTCAATTTCGATATTTCTGTCAGTCATTTCTATCTCCACACCATCTATTATATTTGAAGACATGCCAGTGAGGCAACCATATGACAAGATAATTTTCATCTTGCGTCTCGAATTGGACTTGCCTAGTTTGAATAAAGCATCAGGTGATCGGATATGACAGCTAAAAAAATAACTAATAATACAGAACCCCCTGCGGATAACTTGCCCCCAATACATGTTTCGGAGCACGTTTCGGTGCATGATGTGGCGGAAAATGATATCGCAACCTCGGCGGCACGGTTTGAACGTATTCGCCGCGCCCATCAGAAAGAAGTCGCCGAAGACTATGTTGAAATGATTGCCGAATTAATTGATCAATTTGGTGAAGCGCGGATTAGTGATCTGGCGGCAAGGTTTGGGGTTTCTGCACCAACGGTTAATGCGACTATCCAGCGGCTTCATCGCGAAGACTTGGTGGTCATGACCCCGTATCAGCCGATCACGCTTACTGATAAAGGCCAAGCCCTAGCCATTAGCTGTTCGCAAAGACACGCGGTTGTCCGTGATTTTCTTGTGACAATCGGGGTTGACCCGATCACCGCCGATGCCGATGCTGAGGGTATGGAACATCATATTAGTGATAAAACCCTTGCCGCTTTTCAGCAAATGACCCCAATAAATAACTCCGATAAATGATCCTGAACTAGCTGATGTCAGGGGGGCTAATCGGTGCCGTCTATCCCTTCAAAAACATAAAGTATTCGCTCACGCTGATCGCTAATCCTGGCTTGGCTGATGGTCATTGCCCCTGTCCATGCTACCCCGTCTATATTGAGCGGCTGGCGGCTTTCTGTGACCAGAAAAACAGGCTGGTCATTGGCTGATGGCAAGAAACTGAAATAGGCTTCATAGTGATTGCTGGGCGTGCTATCGCTGTCAAAAATCCGTATTCTTATATCCGTGTCACGAAAGCGATGGGTCAATAACGCGGTTGTGACACGGCGATCAGTGATAATCGTTGCGCCTGGATGAGGGCTGATAAATTCGCTAATATCAGCGTGATGAATATCCCAGCCGCGCAAATGCCGCAACGGATCAGATGACGGCGTCAAGATGCCCATACTCCCTGTTATACACATCAGCCATACCAGCCCGATTACGCCCGTGTTGCTCGCGCCAATAAAGCCTAACCACCAAGGGCGTTTAAGCCTGGATGCGCCATCACAAAGCCATCCTGATACCAGAATTATTGCTGGCGGCCATGCCAAAATAGCCCAGTTTGCATTGGCCTCACTTATCATAGCCTGAATGGTGATGACGATCAGTGGCGGCGCCATAAATGCCAGTAAAAACGCTTTATGTTTAACCGATGTGCTGATTGCCATAACCACGGCTAATAGCAAAAAAGGGCCAGTGACCGCGGCTTGCGATACCAGAAAATGCAAACCAGATATGATGGAAATGCTGGCGTCACGAATATTGGCGTTATGTTCCAAATGGCTGATCGTGGCAAATCCGTTTTGCCAATTCCAGATCAGGTTTGGGCTGATAACAATCAACGCAGAGAGCAAAAACACCCCCCAATCCCTGAGCCGCATTAGTTGCCGAAACTGGCGGTTCATCAGCCATATGATGCCTATGCTGATGCCTAAGCTAATGAGACTGTAAATAGCCGCATATTTTGATAAAAATCCAAGCCCTAGCATAATTCCAGCCAGGCTATATGTCGTCAGGCTTAATGATCTGCCCATAGCAAGTGGCGATAATGCCAACATCATGGCGCTGGTGAACAGCAATAGCGGGGTATCCGTTGATATAACAACGCTGGCCAGACCAACGGCAGGTAAAGTGACCCAGCCGAGGGCGGCTAGTCGGCCAGCCATAGGGTGATATAATTCATCAGCCAGTTTCCACAAAATGAGCGCGGTGATGCCATGAAAAACTGGTGCCATCAGCCGGATGCCTGCCTCTCCTGAGCCAGCAAGGCTGGTGCCGATGCTGATCACCCATGCAATCATTGGCGGCTTTGTGAAATATCCAGCCTCAGGCGTTAAGCTCCAAAGCCAGTATTGTGCCTCATCAACGCTAAGATCAAGTGGGCTCACAAAAACCGCATATAGGCGCATGATGGTGATGCTAATGACAGCTAAGAACGTGATCAGATTAGCCAAAGAAAGGTTTAGCGGAGACGAAGCCATGGCTATATTCTATCATGGAGTTCTATTGGTAAAAACCTTGTTTTTTCGCGCCTTTACATAGTATTCTAGCATCATGGATACAGATTTTGAAGATGACTGGCAGCATTGGGTTCAGATGGTTAACAAAACCACTGGTGCGGATTGGCAAGATTTATCCCATCTTACCGAAGATGGAATTAGCATAAAGCCGATTTATCCGCTTGAGGCGGTAGCGGCGCATGCGGTGTTTACTAACCCCGGCTGGCAGATGGCGCAATTTGTGGCTGATGATGCCGCCCCTCAGGTGCTGAATAAAAGCATTCTTGATGAGCTAGAGGCCAGTGTCAGCATGATCATGTTGCCGCTTGCGGTCACCTCACAAATGACAGCAGACCATATGGCAGAAATTCTGGACGGGGTTTATACCGATGCCTGTCAGTTTGGGCACCCCCATGGTGGTGACGTCATTACATATGCTAATATTTGGGCTGATTATGCTTGCGGGGCTGAATATTCCGGGCATGACAGCAATGATTTGGCGGTGCATCTAGGCGCTGATCCTGTGGCTGATATCATGCTTGATCTGTGCGGCCAAGATACTGCCAAAGACCGTGCCAAGGCATTAGCGGCATGGGGTGTTGAGCGTCAATCTGATCTATCATCATGCCGCTGTTTTGCGGCTTCTGGAGATGTCTATCACCGCTATGGGCTGACCGATGGGCAGGAATTGGGGCTATCTCTGGCAAGTCTGATCTGGCAGTTACGCTTATGGGAGCAAGCGGGATATTCCTTGGCTGAGGCTTTGCCTAAATCCGTGATGCGGATAGCGGTGACATCTGATTTATATTCCGCCCTTGCGAAAACGCGGGGCGCCAGGATGCTGCTTCGGCATTTATGTTCGGTCATTGGGGTGGATAAAAGTAAGACGGCTAATCTGATGCCAAGCCTACATGTTTTTACCTCTGATCGGATGATGACACGGATTGAGCCTATGAACAATGTTCTGCGCCATGTCACCGCCAGTCTGGGGGCAGCATTAGGCGGTGCTGAAATCATGACAACCTTGCCGCATGACTGGCTCACCGGCAGCACCGATATGAGCCGCCGTCTAGCCAGAAATATTCAGCTCATTATGCGTGATGAAGCGCGCCTTGATCAGGTGGCAGACCCTGCGCATGGTGCGCCTTCGCTTGAGGCGATCAGCCAGGCCATTGCTGAAAAAGCATGGCAGGTCTTCCAAGATATCGAAGCCAGAGGCGGCGCTATGGCAGCGGTGACATCAGGCATGGTTCGGGATTGGGCGGCGGCGGCAAGCGCTAGCCGACAAGCCAGGATGGATGATCGTGATCAAGCGATGCTAGGCATTAATCACCACCCTCAGCAAGCATCAGAGATGCTGGCACCATTGCTCATTGAGAATGGCATGATGCGTGGCGGCATGGCTCGACCAGCCCAGCCTTGGGAAGATTTACGGCAGGCGGCGGCGGCCAAGGACATGCGCTGTCTGATCTTGGATCATGGTGATAGCGATAAAGCCCATATTAGCAGATGGCTTGATGACATGCGGATGGCTGGCATTCAAGCAGCTCATGTTAGCGTTGCTGATGCTGAGAACGCTGAGGCGCAAATATTAGCCGCAAAGCCGCATCTCCTCATTGCTGATCCTGCGGCTCAATCCATGTTGTCCGGGCATAGCCAAGACATAGGAGCGCTTGCCGTGATACCGCTTGATGCCAAAGGCGTGACAAGGCGGCAGGGGATTATGGCTGTCATTGAGAGGATGGCAGGATGAGCAAGTTACCTGATTTTAAGGATATTCCGTTTCAGTGTGCCAAGGCTGAGCTAGCCAATAGCGGCGATACGACATCACATGATTGGCCCGAAGGCATTGCCATGCCGTCATGGGTGGCGCCAGATCAGACAGCAAGCGCATATAGAGAACTGCCGGGGCAGTTTCCGTTTACCCGTGGGCCATATCCGACCATGTACACAACACGGCCATGGACAATTCGGCAATATGCAGGCTTTTCCACAGCTGAAGAATCAAATGCGTTTTATCGCCGTAACCTGGCGGCTGGTCAGATGGGGTTATCTATTGCTTTTGATCTAGCCACGCATCGCGGCTATGATTCGGATAATCCGCGCGTCAAATCTGATGTTGGTATGGCAGGTGTAGCCATCGACTCGATTGAGGATATGCGCGTCCTTTTCAAAGGGATTCCGCTTGATAAGATGAGCGTTTCCATGACCATGAATGGCGCCGTATTGCCGATCATGGCACTTTATATTGTTGCCGCTGAGGAGCAGGGTGTCGCCTCCGAATTGCTGACCGGAACGATACAGAATGATATTTTGAAAGAGTTCATGGTGCGCAATACCTATATCTATCCCCCTGCAAAATCGATGCGGATTGTGTCAGATATCTTTGCCTATACGTCAACGCATATGCCGCGCTTTAATTCAATATCTATTTCGGGATATCATATCGAAGAAGCCGGGGCGACGGCTGATCTTGAGCTTGCTTACACTTTAGGTGATGGGCTTGAATATATTCGGGCGGGATTGGCGGCAGGGCTTGATGCGAAAACATTTGTGCCTAGATTGTCGTTCTTTTTCGCGAATTCAATGCCATATTTGGTTGAGGTAGCGAAATTACGCGCAGCAAGGCGGTTATGGGCGGAATTACTGGCTGATGAGTTTGGCTTTTCTGATCCAAAATTGCTCATGTTACGGACGCATTGCCAGACCTCAGGATGGTCGCTGGCGGCACAAGATGTCTATAATAATGTGGTTCGAACAGTGATTGAGGCGGCGGCGGCGGTTGGTGGTCATACGCAATCCTTACATACAAACTCGCTTGATGAAGCGCTTGGTTTGCCAACAGATACCTCAGCCCGGATTGCCCGCAACACACAGCTTCATCTGGCTGGTGAGGGTGGGGTGACGCGCCATATTGATCCATGGGGAGGCAGTGGCGCGGTTGAGTATCTGACCGATAGTTTGATCACAAGAGCGCGCGCCCATTTAGATGAAATTAACGCGGCTGGCGGCATGGCAAAAGCCATCGCCAGTGGATTGCCAAAACGCCGTATCGAAGAAGTCGCTACCCGAACACAGGCTTGGATAGACACCGGTCAGCAAAGCATTATTGGCGTTAATATCTATCCACCGGTTGATCAAACATCTGATCAAGACATGATCGAAGTATTGCGTATTGATACTGATGCGGTGCGCGATCAGCAAATTGCCCGGCTGGAAAAATTACGCAAAAATAGAAATAGTGCGCAAACGAAAAAAGCCTTATCAGGATTAGAAATGGCGGCCAGAGGCACCGATAATTTATTGGCAAAGGCGGTGGCAGCGGCACGCGCTGGTGCCACAGTGGGGGAGATGTCAGCCGCTATGGAACGTGCCTTCACCCGCTATAAAGCCCCTGTATCAGGGGTCAAAGGGATATGGAAAAACACGGCGCCGGCATCACCAAATCTGAAGCAAGCGATTGCCCGATTTACCGATAATACTGGCCGCAAGCCGCGTATCTTGATCGCCAAGCTGGGGCAAGATGGTCATGATCGCGGCCAGAAAGTGGTGGCATCAGCGCTTCATGATTTGGGCTTTGAAGTGGTCATTGGCCCGTTGTTTCAAACCGAGGATGAGGCCGCTGATTTAGCCATGGATAAAGCCGTTGATATGGTTGGGCTATCGTCATTAGCGGCAGGTCATAGACAATTTGCGCCAGCGATGCGTGATGCCCTGGATGCGCGTGGTGGTGATATCATTCCGCTGGTCATTGGCGGGGTCATTCCGCCCGCGGATATGGCTGAACTTAAAGCCAATGGAATTGATGCGATCTTTCCGCCGGGATCAAATATGGAAGCCATTGCAGAAACCTTGTTATCTATCCTTGGAAAACGCCGCAACTTGGCCTAAATGAATATCATAGCAATGACGTGAGGATATGAAAATGGGTCTGGCTGATGCCGCGCAAGACATCGTTGATGAGTTTGATTTTCTTGATGACTGGGAAGAACGCTATCAGCATTTGATTGGCATGGGGCGAGCGTTAACGCCGCTTGATACGGCGATCATGACAGATGATAATCGGCTCCGTGGCTGTCAGTCAGTGGTGCATTTCAAGGCCGATTATTCTGATGGTCTGATGCATTATCAGGCCGGCAGTGACGCAGCGATTGTTCAGGGGCTAATTGCGCTTTTGATGCGGGTGTATTCGGGGCAACGCCCTGATGATATTCTGGAATTTCAGCCACAGTTTCTTCAACAGATTGGTCTGGATGAGCATTTATCACCAACGCGCAAAAACGGCTTAGCCTCAATGATAACCGCCATTATGGCTGAGGCTAAAGCAAGAACAGCAATCTAATCTGTTACTGTATCAGCCGTTCATCGCGTGGAGTCCGGCCATAGGTTTCGCGATAGCATTTTGAAAAATGTGACGCTGAGACAAACCCACAAGCTAATGCCACAGACAAGATAGACATGCTCGTTTGACGTAATAAATGCCGCGCTCGTGCAATCCTCAAATTGAGATAATATCGGGTCGGGGTTGTGCTTAGATATTTGCGGAATAACCGTTCAAGCTGGCGTGTCGATAAATTAGCCCGCCGCGCAATATCAGTTTGGGGAATAGGCTCTTCAAGATTTTTTTCCATTTCGGCAACAACTGTCAGCAATTTAGGATGACTAACCCCTAACCGTGACCGCAACTCCATGCGCTGGCGGTCATGGCTGTCACGGATACGGTCATGAATAAATTGCTCAGAAATGGAGGTGGCGAGCCCGTGGCCATGCGCTTGGGCGATCAGATGCAGCATCATGTCTAGCGCCGCTGTGCCGCCTGAACAGGTGATGCGGTCGCTATCAATCTCAAATAACTCCTCAGTAACGTCAAGATTAGGGAACTCTTCTTCAAGCCCCTCACGATTTTCCCAGTGGATCGTGCAACGCCTGTCTTCTAGTAATCCGGCCTTCGCCAGAACATAAGTGCCAGTGCAAATCGCACCAATAAGAACACCATGGCGATCAATCATGCGCAGGGCAGATATGACACTCTTGGTCGTGTGATGCTGAATATTAATGCCGCCACAAATAAAAATTAACCGGCAATTGATCAGGTCTTCAATCTGGGTTGTTGCGGCCACTTCTACGCCATTGCTGGCCATGGTATATTGCTCATTCTCTGAGGCAATAACCCAGTCAAAAAGCGGTTTTTCAGTCAGACGATTTGCCGAGCGCAACGGCTCAATGGCTGATGCAAACGCCATCATGGAAAAATTAGGAAGTAAAAAAAAACCAATTCGAAACGTATCCGATTGGGTTTCAGATGACATCAAATCGACAAGTGATATGCGTTGCATGTATTTTTGCTAAGGCTCTATATGATTGAATTACAAATTTCAACATGCCTAGATTTTGATTAAAAATGCAAGGCGAATTTTCATTAAAAGACGTCGCTTACTTGTCATTTAGCTAATCAGTGCTGACAGTAGCCATCCCAAGACTTGGAACACGACTTGGAACAAGACTTGGAACAAGACTTGGAACAAGGATTGGAAAATGTTTTATTCTCTGGATTGATCCCAGCCATAAGTCGGGATAGGTTGTCCTAAACAGGACAGATGATGCGCCATATCAACAGCCTTACTAACACAACAGTTAAATCCTTGCGGGCCTTGCATGAACGTAAGTATCGCCGCCAGTCAGGGCTATTTTTGGCTGAAGGGATGCGGATTGTCATGGAGGCGATTGATTTAGGCTGGTCGCCGCAGCATCTAGCGTTTCTGGATGGCAGGCAGGATGATCCGCTGGTTGGGCGTCTGATTAAAGCCGCTGCCGCCGCCGATGCCGAATGTCTGGCTGTTAGCCATGATGTCTTGGCCAAGATCAGCCGCAAAGATAACCCGCAAGCGGTGGTGGCTAGTTTTGCAGAAACCTGGCACGGGTTTGATCAGGTGATTGCCAGCAACGGCGTTTGGGTAGCCCTTGATCGTGTCCGTGATCCAGGTAATCTGGGCACAATCATGCGCAGCGTTGATGCTGCCGGTGGTGATGGGGTGATCTTAATCGGGGATTGTACCGATGGATTTTCGGTTGAGGCGGTACGCGCATCTATGGGCGCTTGCTTTAATTTGAAATTGGTCGAGATCAGTGAGGATGCGTTTCTGGCGGCGCTTCCATCATGGTATTGTCGGCATGGTCAGCTAATAGGCACGTCGCTGGCGGCGTCAGTTGATTACAGGCAGGCGGATTGGGCGGCGCCCTTGATTATCATGATGGGAAATGAGCAGGCGGGTTTGACCGATGCCTTGACGGCGGCGGCAACACAGCTCATCAAAATGCCTATGCTTGGGCGATCTGATTCGTTGAACCTGGCTGTCGCAACGGGCATTGCGCTATATGAATATGTCCGTCACGCGCATCCTGATAAACCATAATCCATGCTAGCAATTATGCCAGTTATTTGGCTTGCCAGCGGGCAAAATTAGCCTGTCCGATCTGGCGGGCGAGTTTATGCGTTTCAGCAATTGCTAATTCGCCTGAGCTGACACTACCATCCAAATCCGCAAGCACATCAGCCAAAACATGATGCAATGACAGAAAGCTTGCCCTGATTGCGTATGAAGTGAGGATAACAAAAAGTGGCTGATCAGACAGAATAGCGCGAATAGTCGTTAGCAACTCCAGAATATTATCTTCCATCCGCCAAATCTCACCCTTGGTGCCGCGGCCATATTTTGGCGGATCAAGAATAATGCCGTCATAGGTCTTGCCGCGCCGTGCTTCTCTTGCCACAAATCGGCGCACATCTTCGGTAATGAAACGGATCGGCGCATCTTGCATTCCGGCCATATCACGATTGGCAAAGGCTTGGGCAACGGCTTTTTTGGATGAGTCTACATGCGTGACTTGCGCGCCAGCGCGGGCCGCATGCAGGCTAGCAATACCAGTATAGGCAAAAAGGTTTAATATATTTGGCGGCGAATGAGTGGCCTTAGCGCGCTCTCGGATGAGCAGATCACACCATTGCCAATGGCTAGATTGCTCGGGGAAAAAACCAAAATGCCGAAATGGTGTTGGCATCGCATGAAACTGTATGCCCTCATAAGATATGCCCCACTGATCAGGCAAGCTTGGGCTAAGCTCCCATTTACCGCCATCATCCTGGTCGCGTGACCCTGTCAGGAAAACCCCGGCCGGATGCTGCCATGCCTCATCACGCAAATAAGGCGCCCAGAAAGCCTGGGGTTCAGGCCTGATGAAGCGATACCCGCCAACTTCTTCAAGTTTGCGGCCATGGCCACTATCCAAAAGCTGATAGTCATGCCATCCTTGCGGTGTCAGAATAAGCGGCGTGGGTGGAAAGGGTGATGTTTGCTGCATAATGCCAGCATACCGATATCCAAAAAAAAGCACCACCAAAAATGGTGGTGCAGTTGGGGAGGATCAATAGAATTATTATCTCACAAATTAGTTAAAAAAGTGTTAACAATAAGGATAAAAGTGACGCTAATTCAGGTAAACTATTCGTGATAAAGGTTAACAAGAATTGGTCTAACCCGCTGGCTGGAACGCCTCATATCAGCGTTATCCTGCCAGTTTTCCGCGCAGAATTAACTCTTGCGTCGGCGCTTCAATCGGTTAACGCGCAGGGATGGTCTGAAAAAAATCTGGAAATTATTTTGTCGATAGATGATGCAAAAGACTATCGCTGGGCCAAAGCATATTGGCCAAATATAACCTTTTGTTATGGTCACGCCCCTGCGACTGGTGCCGGGGCTGCGCGAAATCGCGGCATTCTGGCCGCATCAGGGCGCTATCTGGCCTTTCTTGACGCGGATGATATCTGGCAAGATGGCTATCTTGATGCGTTATATCCTGCCGCAAAAAAACATGGCTTGGCCTTTGGCAAGACCGTCATTCACGCGCATGATGGCACATTTCTCATGCAGCTGGGTGATCATGAGGCTAATCGTGCGGCTAATCATGCCCTTAATGATATTGGCGGCGGGCAGTCGCGCTTGAAACTAGAAGATTTTGGCGCTTTGCCGGGGTCATTTCATCCTCTGATGCGGCGACAATTAACGCCATTTTTCTTGAAATATCCAGCCCAAGATGTCTTTCACGCCATGGAAGTGGTCGCCATGCATGGCAATAATGCGCCGCTAGTTGATGAGGCGCGGTATCAGCTTAATTTAGGCGCGGATAGTTTTACTGCTAGTGCTGGCTTCTCCCACCGGATTGATCGCTCATATCGGCTGATGATGCAATTCGTGCGGTCTGGCCAGACCCAAGTGCCATATCGGCAACAGGTGCGTGTGATCAGGGCATTGCAACAAAGACGCCAATGGAATCAGCGTTACATCCGCAGTGGCGGCAAGTTTGCCAGCTTTTATCATTTTCTTGCTGATGCGCTTGCATAAAAATATTTTTCTTATATTGTCTAATTTTACATGATTTATAAAAAATGATTTCATATGGATGCGATAGATAAGAAAATTCTTGACGTATTACAGCAAGATGCCAGTCTGCCGATTGCTGATATAGCCAAGCATGTTGGGCTGTCCATCACGCCATGTTGGCGGCGTATTCAGCGCTTGGATGAGCTTGGTATTATTCGCCGTCGGGTGGCCTTGCTTAACCCGCATAAGGTCGGCGCTAATATTTCAGTTTTTGTTTCGGTCAGAACAAATGAGCATAATGCCGAATGGTTGCAGCATTTTGCCGATACGGTGGCAAATATGCCTGAAGTCGTTGAGTTTTATCGGATGAGTGGTGAGATTGATTATCTGTTGCGCGTCGTTGTGCCAGATATTGAACATTACGATGCCTTTTACAAAACCTTAATCAGTTCGGTTAAATTATCAGATGTGTCATCGTCATTTGCCATGGAACAGATTAAATATACAACAAAACTGCCAATAACGTTAAAATCGGGGGTTAAGGCTTGATCTTGATGAATGGCTGGCGTTAAAAAGAATGAAACTTCCCTCGTGATAAGGATTATCAATGATGACTATGTATCAGAATATGATTGGTGGAGAAGCTGTCGCTGGTGATATGGGCACGCAACCTGTTTTCAATCCGGCAACTGGTGAGCAGATTGCTGAAGTCTCACTTTCGGGTCAAGCGATTGTTGATCAGGCTGTGACAGCCGCACTGAAAGCGCTTCCTGAATGGGCAAATACACCGCCGCTGAAACGGGCGCGCGTGATGTTCGCTTATAAAGAGCTGCTCGAAGCCAATTTAGATAAAGTCGCTGAGGCTATTTCTACCCAACATGGCAAAACCATTGAGGACGCGCGCGGCGAAGTCATCCGCGGCATTGAGGTGGTTGAGTTTGCTTGCGGTATTCCGCATCTGCTGCGCGGCGATTATACTCGCAATGTTGGGCCGCAGATTGATAGTTATTCTGATCGTCAGCCGCTTGGAGTAGTTGCTGGCATTACGCCATTTAATTTCCCTGCTATGGTGCCAATGTGGATGTTCCCGATGGCAATCGCTTGCGGCAATACATTTATCTTAAAGCCATCTGAACGTGATCCGGCGGCACCGCAACTGATCTATGAGTTGATGCAGCAAGCAGGTCTCCCGACAGGGGTGCTAAATGTTGTTAATGGTGGTAAGCCTGCGGTTGATGCTATTCTTCATCACCCGTCTGTTAAGGCGGTGAGCTTTGTTGGCTCAACGCCAATTGCCGAATATGTCTATCAGACAGGAACCGCGAATGGCAAAAGAGTTCAAGCTCTGGGCGGCGCCAAAAATCATATGGTGATTATGCCTGACGCTGATATGGATCAAGCTGTTGATGCCTTAATGGGGGCGGGTTATGGCTCGGCTGGTGAACGCTGTATGGCTATCTCGGTTGCGGTTCCGGTTGGCCAGGATACAGCAGACCGATTAGTTGAAAAACTGGCGCCGCGCGTGTCTGGCATAAAAATTGGTCCATGGAATGATCCTGATGCAGAAATGGGCCCTTTGGTGACCGCACAGCATAAGGATAAAGTCCTTGGCTATATCAATAAAGGCGTGGAAGAAGGCGCTAATCTGGTTGTTGATGGGCGTGGGTTTTCGCTTCAGGGCTATGAAGATGGCTATTTTGTCGGCGGCTCATTGTTTGATAACGTAACGACAGACATGACCATCTATCGTGAAGAAATTTTTGGCCCTGTGCTGAGTGTCGCTCGCGCTGACAGCTTTGATCAGGCCGTGTCTATGGTTAATGAGCATGAGTTTGGCAATGGTACCGCCATTTTCACCCGTGATGGCGATGCCGCCAGAAGCTACGCTGATCAGATTGAAATAGGCATGGTCGGGATTAATGTGCCGATCCCGGTACCGGTGGCATATCATTCCTTTGGTGGCTGGAAACGGTCATTATTTGGTGATCATGGGGCTTACGGCATGGAAGCGGTGCGTTTCTACACTCGCCTCAAGACAGTGACCTC
>MDTB01227654.1_pt1 | contig 14339 bp, 15 predicted proteins | sample 811161 | NCBI WGS metagenome assembly MDTB01 (sample SAMN05326650, study PRJNA326480) | marine metagenome | isolation source: seawater | place: Mediterranean Sea | collected 2009
TACGATGCTGAAGGTCTTTGCTGGTTTTATCATCAGCTTAGGTATTGTAGGCGGCATTCTTCCATTCGCGTTCGTCGTAGCCCTAACTGGTTTAGAGCTATTAATTGCCTTCCTACAGGCTTATGTATTTACAATTTTAACATGCTTTTATATCAATGATTCCATACACTTGCATTAAGCGTTGTATAGGGAAGAAACTTAAGAAAGGAATAGTCTAATGGAAGCAGCTGCAGCTAAACTAATTGGTGCGGGCCTTGCGGCAATCGGTGTTATCGGCGCTGGTATCGGTATAGGTAATATTTTTGCCGCCTTCATCTCTTCGGTTGCCCGCAATCCCGCCGCTGCTGAGAATGTTACAGCCATGACCTGGATCGGCTTTGCCTTGGTCGAGGCAATAGCGCTCTATGCTTTGGTTGTCGCGTTGCTCTTGCTCTTTGTCTTCTAATTTTTTCAAGTTTGTGGTACCTAATTTTTGGGTGCCTTGTGCCGAGAAAGCTGAGCCATGCCGCAACTAGACCCAACGACATTCGTGCCCCAATTGTTTTGGCTAATGGTGACGTTTGTGCTTCTATATCTAGTCATGTGGAAGATCGCTATCCCTCGGATAGGGGATGTTTTACAAGATCGACAAAAACGAATTGAGAGTGACCTCGAAAAAGCTGAGGAACTTAAGAAAGAGGCACAATCCGTTCGCGAATCCTATGAAAAATTAGTGACTAGTGGGAGCAACAAAGCTCAAGAAACCATCCGTGCCGCGAAGGAAAAAATGGCAGAAGAAGCATCAGCTCAGCACGCCTCATTAACCGAAAAAATTGCCGCACAAACATCAGAGGCAGAAAATAGGATTGTTGCCGCAAAAAATCAGGCACTGGCCAATATTCGTTCTGTTGCGGTTGAAGTAGCACAACTCGCAGCAAGTAAACTAAGTGACCAAAAAGTCCCTGAAAAGGAGGTAAAAGCGGCTGTATCCGAAATTTTGGATAGGGAACGGGGGTCATGACGAGCATGCAGACACCTGAATTCTGGGTCGCCATAGGCTTCCTTCTATTAATAGCTCTCATCGCAAAACCTGCTTGGAAAGGAATTACTGGCAGTCTTGATGCTCGCTCAGAAAAAATTAAGTCAACCCTCGATGAAGCGGCAAGTCTCCGAGAAGAGGTCCAGCACTTGCTGGCCGATTACCAACGCAAGCAACGCGATGTAGCACGAGAAGTCGACGAAATACTAGCAAACGCTCTAGCCGAAGCTGAACATTTGAACAAGGAGGCTTCTGAGGAGTTAGCCGAGGCGCTGAAGCGCCGCGAGGATTTAGCCATGGAAAAAATTTCGCAAGCCGAAGTTGAAGCTATGCAAGCTGTTCGCAACACCGCAATTGATGTGGCAATTTCTGCAACACAGAAAATTTTAAAAGATCAGCTTAACGAAGCTGCAGCGGCTAAACTAATCGATAATGCAATTGCAGAACTTCCCGATAAGCTGCATTAACACAACGCACGTTATTTAGACTGATACAAACTGACATTGTGTCCTGTTAATCCCCGAGTTTTTATATCAACAATAATACTTTCAAAAATTCATTAAGTATTCTGACGTCGATCAAGACCTAGAATTAGGTTACCCGCGCGATCGGAATAGTTACAGATTATTCAAAGACGCCTTGAACGAAACCCTATTTAACGACGCAAAGCCCGATCACTTTGTAAGCGGTTATATTTAAGTTGTTGCGGTGTAACCTGAAGCCCGATGTAAACGGAGTATTGATCAACTTTATGGTTCTTGGCCATCGGAATTTCTACACTTATTTCATCCAACAATTTGATACGCGTTTGATTTCCTTTAAACTTCGCCCGAAGGGGAAAAATGCCTTTGCCCTTCGGCGCCGGGTGAAATTTTGGAATAGCAACAAAATATTGAAAACTTGTTTCTTTTTTCTTGTCAGCGGGACCACGCTCTATTTCAAAGATTAGTTTAAGCCTAAAATTCGCCTTGGTTCGTTTCCTGTTATAACTGCATTCGCCCGTGAAATTGACAATCTTAATAGTCGCCAAAATATCCGTGAAATCCTTTATTTGCGCAGGCCTAAAATATGTAATGCTGTTCGCATTTTTTAATAATAATACTTTAGGACATGGGGGAGGCGGACTTTTATAAGCCCCGAATGAACCGCAGGCGGACAATATTGACATAATTGCCCCAATCAAACAGCACTTGCGCCAGGTGACCGTAAACTTATCGATTTGGTTTGCAAAAAACAAAAGACTCACGCGGATGGGCCATTTCTAAAGATCGTTATTTGTACCGTCACATGTCGGCACATTTGCCGTTTTTTTACAGCCAGAGAACCATACAGTCTGTTTTCTTTTAGTCACGTAATGCGTTGGCGCTATGCCTGTTCCTTTATGGGAACCATCACAAAAGGGCTGAGAATCGCTTTTTCCGCAGGCGCACCACCAATATTCATTCCCTTCCTCTACATCAACTCCACAGGGTTCTTTTTGTGCAATTACAGCTTCTGTCATCTTTGTTCCTTTCACATAACAAAGGCAGCATCGTTTGAAACGTCCACTTTAGTAATAAACCTTTATAAGCCAAACTCTATCGGAGGTGTTGAGTTTTCTCAAGTAAAGCAACATATTACGTCTATCTATAGGCGCAGGAGCGTGAGCGCAAAATGTCAAAACAAAAGCTAGAGGTTCAGCTTGCTGCCCCACGCGGTTTTTGCGCCGGTGTGGACAGAGCCATCGAGATTGTCGAGAGATCACTTAAAAAGTTTGGTGCCCCGGTATATGTCCGCCATGAGATAGTCCACAACAAATTTGTTGTGGATCAATTGCGAAAAAAAGGTACCATTTTTGTTGAAGAGTTAGACGAGGTACCAGACAATGCACCTGTAATATTCTCAGCACATGGTGTTCCTAAATCTGTTCCTGCAGATGCCGCGCGGAGAAATATGATCCAAATTGATGCCACCTGCCCACTCGTAACCAAGGTCCACGTCGACGCCAAGCGTCATAAAAAAGACGGCAGAACTGTATTACTAATCGGACATGAGGGTCACCCTGAGGTTATCGGGACATTGGGACAACTACGAGAAGAAGAAATTTTTTTAATAGAGAATAAAACTCAGGCGGAAAACATCAGAATCAGTAATCCCGAAAACCTTTCCTACGTAACACAGACAACTTTATCGGTAGACGATACTGACGAAATTATTACAGTCTTAAAAAAACGATTCCCAAACATCAAATCGCCGCCCGGAGAGGATATTTGTTATGCAACCACTAACCGGCAAGCAGCAATCAAAGCGTTAGCACCAAATTGCGATGCTGTTATCGTTATCGGCGCACCCAATTCCTCGAACTCCAACCGTTTGGTAGAAGTTTCTAAAACTGCGGGTTGTCCAAAATCAATTTTAATAGGAAGAGCCAATGAACTCGACCTGGACTGGCTCAAACATGTTAAGACTGTCGGCCTTACTGCTGGCGCGTCCGCACCAGAGTTTTTGGTACAAGAATTGATTTCAAAGTTAAGAGAACACTTTAACGTAGAGTTAAAAGAAGTTTTTGTGGCTACCGAGGATGTGCGCTTTAGCTTACCTAATACTCTTTCAGCATAACTTAATATTTTTAAAAAAATTTAATTTGATCCAATGGCCGTTTATACCGAAGTTTCTGATGAGGCGTTAAAATTGTTCGTAGACCAATATGACATTGGCCAAATCCAATCATTCAAAGGAATAGCAGAGGGTGTAGAAAATTCGAATTATCACCTGCAAACAAATTACGGCAGCTATATTCTCACACTTTATGAAAAGCGGGTTAACCCGGAAGACTTACCTTTTTTCCTTGGTCTCATGGACTACCTGGCTGAAAAAGATTTCCCGTGCCCAGTGCCTATTCACGGCCGTGACGGGGAAGCTTTGAAAATTTTAAATGGTAAGCCCGCTGCCCTGATCAGTTTTCTGTCGGGTTTGTGGCCCAAAAAAATAACACCCAACCATTGTTATTCCGTTGGAGCCGCAGCCGCAAAAATGCATAACGCTGCGGAGGGTTTCTCTTTAACCCGCGAAAACAGGCTCAACAAGTCAGCTTGGAAAGAACTTTTTTGTGAAACTGAAAACCACGCTGATCAAATTCAAATCGGTCTCGCTGATATAATCAAAGATGAACTTGATTTTTTGGATAAGAATTGGCCGGAAGATTTACCGTCAGGCATCATTCACGCTGATCTATTTCCCGATAATGTTTTTTTTCTTCAAAATAAATTGAGTGGAATTATCGACTTCTATTTTGCTTGCAAAGAATTTTTCGCTTATGAACTAGCAATCTGTTTGAATGCCTGGTGCTTTGAAACAGACGGGCGCTTTAACGAAACCAAGGCTTCTAATCTCGTTCAAGGATACCGATCCAAACGACCACTTAACAATAATGAAATTAGCGCTCTACCTATTCTTGCCCGGGGCAGTTCCATGAGGTTCTTGCTTACACGACTATTCGATATGCTACACCACCCTAAAGGTGCAATGGTTAACCCCAAAGACCCGATGGAATATCTTAGAATACTTCAATTTCACCGGAACATCAGTGGATTCCGAGAGTATGGACTTATTAGCGGGTGATAAAGTGGTGATAGATGGCTCAGAGATAAAGGAGACAGACCCTACTTTAGTTGAGATATATACCGATGGTGCGTGCAGTGGAAACCCCGGGCCCGGGGGATGGGGTGCTCTCTTATGCTGGCGAAATGAAGAACGCGAAATTTGGGGAGGCGAAGCCCATACTACGAACAACCGGATGGAGTTAACTGCCGCGATTAAAGCCCTGGAAAGTATAAAAAGACCAGTAAAAGCTGTGCTTTATACGGATAGCACCTATGTCAAAGAGGGTATTACTAGCTGGTTGCCTGCTTGGAAAGCCCGAAATTGGAAGACCGCCGCCAAGAAACCGGTTAAGAATATTGAGCTATGGCAGGCGCTGGAAGAAGCTGTTGATAAACATCAAATTCAATGGTGCTGGGTGAAAGGACATGCCGGTCACCCTGGGAATGAGCGAGCCGACGCATTGGCCCGCCGTGGCGTCAAAGACATTCAGGATTCTGAATGACCATCAAACCATTGAAATTTTATAACGACAATCCCGAAGTAATCACTTTCCCAACCGCGATCTTCGGCACCTTTTTCATCATAGGAATTATTACTGATCGGGCGCTATACCATAGTCTAGTCTTTGATGGATTTCGGCATCAGTTTGGATGGATAATGATACTCATTGGTCTCGTATTATATGGCTGGGCCAGCAAGCAATTTTTTAAAGCGACGACCCACATAAGGGTTAGAAAACCAGCAGTGACAATCGTCACCAAAGGCCCGTACAAATTTTCACGAAACCCAATGTATATTGCAGCTACGATGGTCTACGCCGGCCTCTCGCTAACCTTTGGTAAATTGATAACTTTAGTTTTCCTGATCCCATGTTTAGTTGTACTTCACTATGGCGTCATCGTGCGTGAAGAAGAATACCTTAAAGGCAAGTTCGGTGATAAATATTTAAAATATCAAAGTAAAGTTCGGCGCTGGATTTAACTGTTATCCTTTTATAGAAAATTAATATCGGCAACAATTCTATCAAATACTGTTAAAATGAATGTGCTTTCCTTTATTTGAGCGCAGCTACAACTTAAACCTACATAAAAATTTATTTTCCGGCCTTTTCTGGGCCTGTTTGTGCAAGTTTTAGCGCCGTTATAACTGACTTTTTGCTCAACAACTCCGGTAATATAATACCATCTGCCGCTTTTGGGCCGAAAACCGCATTGAAAGGAATGCCATAACGCAGGAAACGCTGTAAAAATTCTGAGATTATTGGATTAGGGCTAGTCCAATCTGCACGCATCTGAACGATATTTTTTTGTTTTAGCCATTCACGTATCTCAACTGTATCTGTTACCAGTGCCTTGTTCACTTTGCATGTTATGCACCAATCCGCCGTTACATCGACAAAAACAGTCTTACCATTAGCCACATAACCGTCGATCGCCGACGGATTAAACCTTTTCCAATGTTCTGAAATGATAGGTTTTACATTGCTATTAACCTGCGCAAATTTGAGAGGAACGAAAATAGCTAAAAATGCAATTATAACTACACTTGTTAACATCATTTTCCGAAAAGTTTTTGGAATACGAACATAAAAAATAATGCTAGCAACTAGCACGAGAAGAAATCCCGCGTTCATCAAAGCCGCCAGGCGTCCAATTTGTGTATCAAGTACAGTAACAAGCCATATGGTTGTCGCGGTCAACGCAAGGGCGAGAATTCTGCGCAAAGTACTTATCCACTCTCCGGGTTTTGGGACTAGGTTAGCCAGCACCGGAAATAGCGCGACTAAAATATACGGTAGGCTTAGACCCAGTCCCAGCGCCGTAAAAATCAAATAGATCTCAAAAGGCCCATGGGCCAACGCAAATCCAACTGCTGTTCCAAGAAATGGTGCAGAACATGGGGTTGCCAGCAATGCAGCAAAAGCTCCTGTAGCAAAATGCCCAGCTATAGTCTGCTGGCCTCCCGCTGATACTGCACGATTAGCGAGGAAGGATGTCAAACGAATTTCAAAAAGGCCCCAAACATTAGCAGCGAATAGGATTAGGACTACTGACATAGCAGTCAAAAAGGACGGTTGCTGAAATTGAATACCCCAACCTACAGTTTGTCCGAGGGATTTTAGAATAACCGCCGCAGTTCCCAATATTAGGAATGAGACTAGAATTCCGATAGCAGAAGCCCAAAATGCTCTGCGCACCACTCCTATACTCTTACCACTATATCCGATAACAGATAACAATTTTAATGAAAGCACCGGGAGTACGCAGGGCATAAGGTTGAGGATCAACCCACCAAGTAACGCCAAAGCGACGATACCGATTAAATTCCTGAGAGATGAAGTCGAGTCTATTTTACTAAAAACAGCCGGTTTTAACTTAACCCTATATTCGATTCCCCTTTTTGCACTACCTAAAAGTGTTAGAGTAATATTCTTCCCAACCAGATCTTTGGAATTATCACCATTAGAAGATCTAGGTGACAAAAATACGTTAGTTGCAAAGACCAATTTTCCATTAATTTTTTCTTCTATGATCGCCACTTTACCAAAGCCAAAACCTGGCGGCCCTTCAATTATAAGGTCAGGGTTCTCGATAACTTCAGCAGTAATACGCAGCACCTGTCTACCGGGAGGTCCATTTACAACGACCGAACTAATTGAACTTTTAAGATCATTAACCCTTTCCGGTACTCGGGTCCGAAATTCATTGATCAAATACGCCTCAGGGGAAGATACTTCAGGGCCAGGAGGTAAACTAAGCGCTAGTGTGGCTTCGTATGGGATACAAATTTGATCACAAGTTAGGTATCTAACTTTGGACCTTATCTTTACCATCTTACCAGATTCTAAAGGCTTAAGAGTTAAAGGAAAAACGACCTCCTCCTTATAACCAAGGGTCTCCAATCCAATAACGCTAAAACGAGTTGGGGCAGGCCAATCGATTTTCATTTGTCCCAAATTTTCTGACCCGCTCCAGTCCAGTTGAGGCGGAAATCCAGCATCGCCAGGTGAACGCCAATAAATTTTCCAACCAGGCTTCATTTTAAAGTGCAGCCCCAGATGCAATTGGCTACCCTCTCCCACTGCGTTGCTAGAGGCAATCAAACGAACCGCACCTTGATCCGTTGTCCACCATGAGCTAGAGGCAGCAAAAACCATGCCCGGCAGCAAAAAAACCGCACTAAGGGAGAGGAATATAACTATCAGAAAACGAAAAATAGTTTTCGCCTTAAAATTACCAAAGCTTTTCCGTTCGTAATTCATTTTTAAGATACTATATACGGATCATGGTGTAACAACTTTGTAAAATATGCATATAGTAACTTTTTTCGTGATACTATAGCTCACCAATGGAAATAAGATGACTGAAATTTTAGACTCCGAAGACCATTCTAATCGTTTGACTGGTAATTTGCTTTTAGCAATGCCGCAAATGAAGGATGATCGTTTTATGCGTTCGGTTGTTTATGTTTGCGCGCATAACTCTGATGGTGCAATGGGGCTAGTAATCAATAAAATTGTTGAAAGTGTCAACTTCCCTGAGTTACTTGACCAACTGAATATCGACTCGGAAAGCGCAAATCCAGAAATTCGTGTCCATTTTGGAGGCCCCGTAGAGACAGGTCGCGGCTTCGTATTGCACTCCGCCGACTATGCACAAGATGCAACTCTGGTGATTAACGAACATTTTGCTCTTACAGCAACAGTCGATATCCTAAAATCGATCGCTAATGGAGAAGGCCCAAAGAAGAGTATCTTAGCACTCGGGTATGCTGGCTGGGAACCAGGGCAGTTGGACAAGGAGATCCAAGCTAATGGCTGGCTCAGCCTTCCTGCAGACGCTGATTTGGTTTTTGACGTAAGGCCCAATACAAAATGGGAAAAAGCCATGGGTAAAATAGGAATTGATTTCAACATGTTGTCCGGCCAAGCAGGCCACGCCTGAGTTGAAAAGTTAGCCTGCTCTTAGCCTATCCGCAATCTCATCGTACGGCGCCAAACGGCTAATTGGCCCTATCGCTGCAATTGTAGGATTACTGGTCAATAACTTGCCGATAGCATATTCAATATCATTACAACTCAAAGAGTCCACTCTATCTATAAGTTCATCAATTGGGAGAATACGCCCAAACGATGTAATCTGTTGTGCTATTTGTTCACAGCGCGCGGTAGTACTTTCCAAAGACATCACAATACCGGTCCGCATTTGAGCTCGGGCCCGGTCCAGCTCTTTATCTTCTATGGAATTGGCCGATTTTAGCAGCTCATCACACAGAGTGCGCACCAATTCCACCACACCGTCCTCGCTCGTACCGGCGTAGACGCCAAACAATCCACCATCCGAATAGACCGAGTTAAAACTATAAATGGAATAAGCGAGCCCACGTTTTTCACGAATTTCTTGAAAAAAGCGAGAGGACATGCCGCCACCAAGAACTGATGCTGCTACTGCGGTTGCGTAGTATCCTGGGTTTTGAAAACCTACTGACTCAAAACCGAGTACAAGATGAGTTTGTTCCAAGTCGCGAGACTCTCGCCAATCACCGCCCTGATAAGACGCAGGGTTCGGCAGCCTAATTTCTCGTGGTTGAGCATTATTGAATTGAGACTCAACCATGGCAACGATTGTCTCATGTTTCAACTTTCCCGCTGCCGCAAATATCATTCGTTGTGGCGTATAATACGTCTCCATATAACTCATTAGGGTTTCACGTGTCATACTATCCACAACCTCTGGAAAACCAAGTATCGATAGTCCGAGCGGCTGACTTGGAAAAGCTGTGCTTTGAAATTGATCAAAGACAATTTCATCTGGAATATCTCGTGCTTGACCGATTTCCTGCAAAACAACGGCCCGCTCACGTTCTAATTCCTCCTGATCAAAAACAGAGTTTTGCAAAATATCGCCGATAATATCAATTGCGATTCTAACGTTATCTTTCATGACAGTTGCATGAAAAGCGGTATTCTCGCGGGAAGTGAATGCATTTAGCTGGCCTCCAACAGTTTCGATCTCCTCTACAATGTCTCGCGCCGAACGCTTTGTCGTACCTTTGAATGCCATGTGTTCAAGGAGATGCGACACACCATTATTATCGGCTGTCTCAAAGCGGGTCCCTGCTTTAACCCAAACACCTAGTGAAACAGTCTCTAAAGTTTCAAGACTATCGGTTACCACCGTCATGCCGTTAAGCAATTTGGTTATTTCTACGGTCATAAATTGCTCGTCCGCTCGCGAATAAAGGACTGAATAACACCCAGGTTGTTCGGTAATGTGTCAAAGCTCTCAGAACGATCGAGTAGGTCGTTAAGACCTGATGGCAATTTAGGATAAACACCAATCGCTTCCTTGACTGGGACGGGAAACTTCGCAGGGTGTGCTGTGGATAGAGCAACAACTGGAACAGATAAGTCTTCAGTACACATCATCGCCGCGTGAAGCCCAACGGCTGTATGGGGATCAACAATCACGCCACTGGCTTCATAGGTCGCTTTGATCTGACGTCTCGTACCTTCATCTTTCAGGCGGGCGGCATTAAATAGCTTATGAATAGCTTCGAGTATTTCCGGGGCGGCGATCATTTTACCGTTTTCTCTGAATACCGTCATAGCTTCACTAACTGCGCGCCCATCTCCCCCATGAATATCAAACAACAACCTTTCAAAATTACTAGAAACCTGAATGTCCATTGCCGGACTTATGGTCGGAATAACGTTCGATGTTTCCATCTCTCCTGTTTCCAGGAATCGTGTCAAAATATCATTTGTATTGGTACCTATGATCAATCTTTCAATGGGCAGACCAATTTTTGAAGCAACATAACCGGCAAAAATATCGCCAAAATTTCCTGTTGGAACTGCATACGCGATAGATTGATCAGGTGCCCCAAGTCTCAGTGCAGACGAAACATAGTAAACTATCTGGGCCATAATTCGCGCCCAATTTATTGAATTAACCGCCGAGAGGTTCTGCTCCGCTCGAAATTCCAAGTCATTGAACATGTCTTTAACAAGGCCCTGACAATCGTCAAAGGTACCCTCTACAGCTATATTGTGGACATTGGATTCGGTCACAGTCGTCATTTGACGACGCTGGATCTCTGATACACGGCCTTTCGGATGCAAGATAAAAATTTCTACCGCATCACGTCCACGACAGGCTTCAATCGCAGCAGACCCTGTGTCACCCGAAGTGGCGCCAACAATGGTGACGCGTTCACCTCGTCTGGCGAGGATATGGTCGAATATCCGTCCCAAAACTTGGAGGGCGAAATCCTTAAATGCTAGTGTGGGGCCATGAAATAACTCAAGTAAAAACAGATCCTTTTCGAGCTGCCTCAAGGGTGCCACTTCTGGATGGCTGAAACCCTCGTAGGCATGATCGATGATCGCCTTAAGGGCATCATCATTGATAGCACTATCCACAAATGGCTTCATAATTTGAAACGCTATCTGAGAATAGGAAAGGCCTTGCATCGCCCGCAGCTGCTCTGCCGAGAATTTGGGCCATACCTCTGGAACGTAGAGTCCACCATCAAGCGCAAGCCCGGTAAGAACGACATCTTCAAATTTGAGAATAGGAGCGGCCCCCCGTGTGCTCACATAACGCAATCTGCTCTCCCTGCCCTCTTGCGGCCTACTGAAAATAAACGAGGGACACAGTATCGACGATGCTACCTCGGAGCAATACGACGAAAGAAGCAATCTTAACTCCACGTTAATTTAAGTATCTGGCCCTCAGATGAGATTTAAAGTCCTTTGTAGCTAGTGGCATTCCCGTAGCTCTCACTAGTATTTCATCTGTGCTAATAAATGATCCCTTACTGTGAATATTCTCCCTCAACCAAGACATCAACGGCATAAAATTCCCTTCCGCAATCGCTGAGGTAATGTTTCCATTTGCTTCGCAAGCGGCGCGATATATTTGCGCCGCCGCCAGCGCGCCCATCGTATAGGTAGGGAAATAGCCGAACGCTCCAGCGAACCAATGGATATCTTGCATACAACCGTCCCTATCACTATTCGGCACAACATCAAGCAATGCACGCATGCCGTCATTCCAAGCTGATGGTAAGTCAGAGACTTCTAATTCTTTATCTATCAATGCCCGTTCCAGCCTATAGCGCAAAATAATATGAGCGGGATATGTTACTTCATCGGCATCAACCCTTATCAAACCTGGTTCCACGTGCGCTTGGAGTTTCTGCATGTTCTCAGGTAACCAGGCTTTCCCCTTACCTTTAAATGCCTTCTGAATTAGAGGGGCGGCAAAGTTAAGAAAGTCGATACCCCGACATACTTGCATCTCAACTAATAACGATTGGCTTTCATGTAGGGCCATACCTCGCGCACGGCCAACGGGCTGCAATCGCCAGTTAACCGGCAAACCACGTTCATACATCGCGTGACCGGTCTCATGCAAAACACCCATGAGACTTTGCGCAAACTCACTCTCCTCATATCGGGTTGTTACCCTCACATCATCGGGTATGCCGCCGCAAAAGGGGTGCAAACTAATATCTAGACGCCCGTGCTCAAAATCAAAACCCACTCTTTCCATAAGCTCTGACGCAAGGGCGCGCTGCGCGGCTAAATTAAATGGCCCTTCAGGTTTGATAGAACCTCCTGCCGCTATTTGCCGAGTTAGCACGTTATCAAGAAAGTTTGGTAGAAATACGGCTAAATCGTCAAACAACCGGTCAATATCGGCAATCCGTATATCTGGTTCAAACTGATCCAACAGTGCCTCATAGGGTTCTATACCAATCTCCGACGCTTTGCTCCGGCCCTTCTCTCTTACCAGCTCTATTACTTTTGATAATGACTGCGATACAGCTGCGAAGTCATTTTTAGACCTAGCGTCACGCCATATCATCTCACACCGGCTAGACGCTTTACTAAGCTCTGCGACAAGTTTCCCGTCTACCGAATTTGCATGACGCCAACTCCGCCTCATCTCCCGAAGATTGGCAGCCTCCCAGAGGCTCACAGGCGGATCCGCTTCTGCCTCATCAAGTAATGTCGTCAGGTTTGTATCGGTCAACATTTTATGAATCGTGGACTTCATCACTGCTAGTTGTTCAGCACGGGATTCAGCCCCACCAACGGGCATCATGACCGACATATCCCAATGGAGAATACTTTCCGTTTCTTCTAGCGCACCAATTTCCCGAAACAATTTTTCGAGCTCTTTATATGAATTCCTTTGCACTTTCTATTTCACCACTTAAATAAAAAACGGTTTATAATCATACTACCCCAGCATAGTCATTATATGGTTGAATAGAACAATTTACTTGCTAAGTGCCGACGAGCAATATCATGCCAAAACCCTCAAGCCCGAAAAAGAAAGTCATAACACCAAAGGAAGCAGGTGAATCGAGTTGGCCTACAAGGCAAGCCGAAATCGATGGTTGGACGGATAAGTATTTTTCTCGAACTAAACATGCCGTTGGTAAGTTTGGTGATGCTAAAGTGACTTACGCGCTATTTATGCGCCGGCCGGTAATTTCTGCGCCCCGACTGGCGCTTGATTGGCTTCAAGCTGTCGCCAAAGAGCGTGATACCAGTTTTGAAATTGATCTTAAATACAAAGAGGGAAAGTGGGTTGGCGCAGGGGAACCAATAGCATATGTGACAGGAGATTTTTCTCAGCTTATAGATCTCGAAACGCTAATACTCCAGAAACTTGGTCCAGCCTGTGTCGCCGCTTATAATGCCTATTCAATGTGTGCGGATCTACCAAACGTTGCATTTATGGCAATGGATGCGCGTCATTGTGCGGGCACGAGTATGGCTGAAATGATGGCATATGCTGCTTCAGTGGGCTCAGCCAAAGCTCAAAAGAAAGGTGGGGCGATAGGCTTTATAGGAAATGCTACAGACGCCACCGCGCATTATTTTGGGGAAGAAAACGGGAAAGGCACCATGCCGCATGCTTTTATCGGCTATGCGGGCAGCACTCTGCGAGCTGCAGAAATGTTTCGTGAAGCGTTTCCAGATATGCCCATGACCGTCCTCGTTGATTATTTCGGACAGGAAATCAGTGATACATTGGCGGTCTGCAAAAGGTTTCCTGACCTTGTCGCAGATGGGCAACTCTCCTTCCGGTTGGACACCCCAGGTAGCCGTTATATTGAAGGGCTTGACCCCGCGGAATCCTATGCAGTCCTTGAACGCCACGTGCCAGATGTTGTGCGTGGGTATAGGTCTGAAACTCAGCTCTCATATCTGGTGGGCGCCGGTGTCTCAGCTGCCGCCATTTGGCGAATGCGTGAGGTTCTAAACAGTGAGGGTTTTAACGAGGCAAAGATAGTTGCCTCAAGCGGCTTTGGACCAGCTAAATGTCATTTACTAGCTGAAGCTAGGGCGCCTGTGGATGTTATTGGAACTGGCAGTTATCTGCCTACAACCTGGAGTGAAACTTACGCTACAGCTGACATCATTGAGTATGATGGAATTGCCCGGGTCAAACTGGGCCGAGAGTTCCTTCTTCGTCGTTAGCTGCTTTCTTATTAGTGGATTCTTTATACAAAACATAATAAGAGCTAGCAAAAATCATTCCCGCTCCCAACCATGTCCAGGGGGACGGTAATTCACTAAATAGAATAAATGCGATTAAAACGCTAGCAGGCAAACGCACGAAATTGAATGGTTGGACCACCCTCGCATCCGCTGCCCGCACGGAATAGGCATGAAAAAGCCCTGCTAAAAGTTGTAACGTTCCCAAAGCAATGATCA
>MDTB01203927.1_pt1 | contig 14338 bp, 12 predicted proteins | sample 811161 | NCBI WGS metagenome assembly MDTB01 (sample SAMN05326650, study PRJNA326480) | marine metagenome | isolation source: seawater | place: Mediterranean Sea | collected 2009
AACTTTTTTTATCCTCAAAAGTTCTTCTAATAATTGCAATATCACCAAAATTTATAGTGGTACCATCAGCTATCTTTATAGGCATCGAGAAAAGTTCATCTAATGTTTCAACAACACCTGGCACTTTAACGACTAATCTTCCATTTTCATTCTCAATCGCACCAGCAGTCACTAATTGATTATTAGCTGCTACCAGTCCTATAACGTTTTGCGGATTAATGCCGTAAGATTCTATAGAACTCGCATCAATAAGTATTTCTATTACTTCTTTTCTATCACCCCCAACTTCAACTTCTAAAACACCGGATACACTCTCAACTTTTTCTTTAAGATTATTTGCAATATTAATCAAAGATGACTCTGGGACATTACCAGATAAAGAAACAGACAATATTGGGAATAGTGCCAAACTTATCTCAGTTACCTTCGGTTCTTCTGCGTTTTTTGGTAAATCTTTTTTTGCGTCATCGACAGCCTGCCGTACATCCTCCAAAACAAGGTCTATATCTTCACCTGCATCAAACTCAACAGTTATGGACGTATAGCCTTCTGTTGCTGCTGAAGTCATTTTTTTTAACCCTGTAACCGTTTTGAGCTGCTTTTCTAAGGGTTTTGTTAACAGCTTTTCTGCATCAGACGGCGATATACCTTCGTAGGCCACGCTAACGTATGCAACAGGGATCTCTACATCCGGTGATGCTTCCTTTGGTATGGATAAGAATGCGCTAATACCAGAAAAGAATATCAATATTAGACCCAATATAACGGCTCCCGGTCTTTTGAAGCATCCCTCAATAATTGATTTCATGTTTTATTCTCAGTTAACTTTATATTCTATCTCATCACCGACACTCACAAAGGCCTGGCCAGTTGTCAGAACTATTTGATCATTTTCTAAACCAGATACGAGGGCAAAATCACCTGAAGTTCTAACTAGAAAAACATCCTTTTCGTAAACTTTACCTTCTCTGACAGTCTTGACCTTTAAAGTCCCATCTTCTCCAATTACCAGGTGTGCAGGTGAAATAGAGAAGGCTTTAACTTTTTCTACTAAAATACCAACCTCAGCGCTCATTCCGGCTTTCAATGATCTATCTTCATTATCTATTTCAATCTCTACGACAAATGTTCGAGTGGCCTCGCTAGCTGACGATGCTATGCGTTTCACTATACCTCTCTTGTTTCCCACACCTGTTACATTGATCACTACTTCATCGCTCAATGATATTTTAGCGATATCTGTTTGAGCTACTGGAGCGAATAGCAACATTTTCGAGAGATCAATTATCTTTCCAATGTTTTGGTTCTTTTTGACAAATTGACCTGCTTCAACATTCAATGATTCTAGCGTACCCTTTATTCCCGCCAGTACCGTGCTGTTTTTAAGGCTATTTTGCAGCGTTGCAACATCGGCTTTTGCTCGAGACAAGGCAGCCGCTGCTCTAACAAAGTTCAATTCTGATGTCATGTTTTTTTTTGATAGGCTCTCAGCTATTGAATAATTTTTCTGTTCCAGTCGTAAAGCAGCTTCTCCAGCCTCTAATTGTTGTGGTATCGTTCCTTTATCTATTTCGAGAATGATGTCATTCTTCTTAAGAGACTGCCCTCTTTGCCTCACTATATCTTTTACTTCACCGTCCTTCTTACTTAAAACATCTACTTCATAAACTGGTTTTAGCACACCACTAGCTCTTACAACCTTGAAAGTATCTCGGTTTTGTACTTTTTGCGCTGAAACTACGAACACCTTTTCAGTATCGTCTTTTTTATTAGTTGCCTTTTCTTCCTCTTTAGTTCCCCAAAAACCGGGAGCCATCCATATGATGATTAATGCTATGATCAAGCCCGCTATGGTTTTTCTAGAGCTTAAGAATGAAAATAATCTGTCTTTCTGTTTAAGAGGTTTATTAAAATCGATATGAAGCTTAGTAACCATTCTCTAATCTAATTGAAGCTGTAAATAATTTTCTAATTTTTCAAAAGATACATTTCTTTCAATAAAGCCTCTACCTATATCTTCCAATAAAATCAAGTTAATATTATTGCCGACAACCTTTTTGTCTTGTTTCATAAAACTTAACAATTTTCTGATATCTATTTTATCGTTATGAATTTGAGTAATAACCGTAGGTAATTTCATTGAGTCGAGGTGCTTTTTTATATCACTTAACTTCGATGAATGTATGTAACCCTCTTTACAAGAAAAACAAGCAGCAAGCACCATGCCTAGCGAAACTGCTTCTCCATGCAACAGTTTTTGTGAATAATTGAAATAACTCTCTAAAGCATGCCCAAAGGTATGACCAAAGTTTAATAGAGCCCTTTCACCCTTCTCAATTTCATCGATTTCGACAACTTTACTTTTTAGTTCTAGTGATTTCTCTATGATATACATTAAAACCTTTTTATCTCTTGCAAGAGTCAGTTTCTGGTTGTCTATTAAGAATTTGTAGAAATCTTTATCAAACACGAGAGCCATTTTAAAAACCTCTGCATATCCAGAGAGAAAATCCCGTTCTGATAATGTGCTTAGAAAGGATATATCGCAATAAACAGCCTTTGGATGGTAAAAAGTTCCAATAGAGTTTTTAGCCGACCTACTATTAATAGCAGTCTTACCTCCAACAGAGCTATCCACTTGAGATAACAAGCTGGTCGGAACTTGAATCAAATTTACACCTCTACGAAATAAGCTAGCAGCAAGGGAACCCAGATCGCCAACCACCCCTCCGCCGAAAGCAATTATATAGTCTGTCCTGTCAAATCCTAGCTCAGTTAGCCAATCAAGAACTTTTTTCAAAATATCCCAGCTCTTTGATGACTCGCCAGGTTCTATTAAAAGCAAGTGAGGGTTTATATCTAAATCGATTATTTGATTCAACAGGTTCGAATATTGACCAGCATGCACATTTTTATCAGTTATAATTGCGATTTTCTTTTGTCTTAAAATTAATTTAAGATTACTAATTCTTTTTTTAAGCAAGTTTTCACCTACCCATATATCGTAACTAGTTTTCCTTGATAAAATGCTTATTGGTTTATTTCTAATCATTATTTTTCAACACCTTGTTAGATAATAAATTTTTTATTATCGCTTTTACCGCTATTTCCAAGTTAGGGTTTTCATTCTCAACATGAATATCCGCTTGACTATAAAAACTAATTCTTTCTTCATAATTCTTAATTAGGGTATTTACTAAGTTTTTGTTTTTTAAAAGTGGGCGTGTTTCTTGATCAACAATACGCTTTGCAATTATATTTACATCACATTGAATCCAAATAGAGCATGATTTAAATGTTATGGCGCTCCTTGTTTTAGAAGATAATATAGATCCTCCTCCCATTGAAATAATATGGGCTTTATCTTCTAAAGTCCTACCAGCAACCCTCTCTTCGACCTGTCTAAAGTATCCTTCACCGGAGTCATCAAATATCTGATATATTTTTTTTCCAACTTCCTTTTCGATTATGTTATCTGTGTCGGAAAAAGGAACACCTATCGCTTCAGAAAGCATTTTCCCAATAGCACTCTTTCCACTACCCATAAGACCTATCAACACAATCGATTTAGATAAAATTTGTTTCATCGCATAAATTCATTTACAATATAAAAGCTTTTGTTTTGGGTGTTATATAACAATAAAAATTGCAAATTAATGCAAAAAGTTAAAAATAACAAAAAAAACTGGGCTTTAGTAAGGAACAATAACATTGCTAAAATATTATATTACAGGATCAATATTTTTATTTATTACATGTTTTTTTTTATATCTCCTTGTCGAACAAGACCCCCCCAAGGGCGAGATAATTATTGAAGTCAATACAGATGATCAGTCAAAGAATTAGGGCTTTTCTCTTAGTTTTTTTAGTATCAGTTGTTTTTTCCTCTAATGCTTATTCAGATGATATTCAGCCAGGAATTTCTTTAAAAGAATCTAGCGACTTAGAAAGCAAATTGTTGAAATCTGATCCATCAAACAATATTTCAGAAAAAATCGAAGAAACTTTTTTGGGCAAAATAAACTTCAATGGTATAGGACTAATTTCTATTGAAAGAACGAAATTTCCAGATGATTTATGGAGTAACTCCAGCGAAAAAGCACTTTCAGAAAAACTCAATAACATGTCTAGACTTTCCTTATCAAGCACTAATAAAATCTTCAAAAGACTGCTGCTGGTGGACACGAAACCACCCTTAAACTCAATAGGCATGAGAAATATGGGATACTCCTTTCTTTTGTCTCGCATTGACCAACTAATCAATTTGGGTGCGTTGGATGAAGCAGAAGAAATCCTTAATTACATAAAAGAGCCTTCAATTGAATTTATGAAGAGGAAGATTGAAGTTGCCACATTGAATGGAAGGCTATCAAAAACTTGTGATTTGGCAAATAAATATCCAAATTTCAAAGGAATGCTTCAGTTTAAAATAATATGCTTAGTTAGAGAAAACGACTGGCAAGCAGCTGCTTTAGCGTTCACAGTAGGGTCATCCTTAAAGCATTTTAATCAAAAAGAAGAACAGTTATTATTAAATTATTTAGATCCCGATATTGAGATAAATTATAATAATAGGGTAGCAATCAGTGATTTAAGCCCTACAAACTTTTATTTGATGCACGGTAAGAAAGAATTAATACCTCCTGACGTAATTCCAAACAAATACGCATATGCATTTAGCCGATCAGATATGTCTGCTAAAGTTCGACTTAAATCTGTAGAGCAGTTAGCGTCAAACTATGTAGTAAATGCCAACACTTTATTTGATTTATACAGATCAAGCCCATACGAAGATAAAGAAGACGCGCATAACGCAAAGAGGACTGTGATTGAATTAGATCAATCTTTTAAGAATGATAACGAACAAAAAAACCTTTCAGCGCTAAGAAAGGCCACAAGAGTATTCCAAAAAAAAAATTTACTTGTACAAATGTCTACTGAATACAAAGATGATCTAAAAAAATTATATCATTCTGATGATAAAAGACTGACTGATCTCGCGATTGCTCTTCTTAGCCTTACTGACAGCCTGAGTAGTGATTTTTTGATGTCAAGATCAACAACTCCAAGCATCAATTGCTTGATAGATATAAATAAAAAGATATTCATAAATTATGAAACAGACACCGACCTATGCCGATTAGTGAAAAAACTGAATATAGAGATAATTAAAAGAAGTTTTCTTGGGAATAGAGGCTATGATGACACAATGGAAAAGGGATTAATTTTATTAGAAAGCTTAAACTTATTAGGAGACGGCTTAGCTACAGAGACTCAAGAACTCACGCTGGGCTTAAGTATGTTAACAAAAATTGGACTGATTGATCTAGTTAACGAAATTTCAATAGAGTTAATCGCCTTAAATGCTCTTAAAAAGATGGCTTTGTGACAAATGAAAAATTTGGATAATTTATCATCTAATTTTATTCTAAGCATAGTGACTGAAAAAAATATGAGCTTAAATACAGCTTCTTCATATGCTGCGGATCTCAAGATTTTTTTGTCATTCATCAAACGGCAAAACTTAGGTATTGCTACTGTTAGAAAAACTACTATCAGCAAGTTCTTCCAGAGCCAAAGAGAAAGAGGCTTCTCAGACAATACCGTTTCCCGAAGATTATCTACTATCAGACAGTTTTTTAGATTTTTAGTCCGGGAAGGCTTTGTAGACCGTGATCCTTGTGAGGATATAAAAAACTTTAAAAAAACTAAAAAAATACCTAGCTTTTTATCTGAGGAAGAGGTGTTAAAAATATTGAATTCTGCTAGTAGTGTTGGAAAAGATAACGTTGAGAGAACCAGGAACAGGGCTTTAATTGAAATACTTTACGCAAGTGGGATGAGGGTAAGTGAACTTGTTTCATTAAAAAAATCGTTTTTTACTGGCTCTCCAGAATTAATCTTGATAAAGGGTAAAGGAAATAAAGAACGCATGGTTCCGATTTCAAAAATTGCTTTATCTGTAATTAAAAAATATCTCGCAGAGCTCAAAAAAACCAACATAGAATTTTACAAAAGTGATTATTTATTTCCCTCAAGATCAAAAAGTGGTCATCTCAACAGAGAGAGATTTTTTTTAATTATCAAAGAAATTGCTAATACCGCTGGACTGAACGCACGGAATATTTCGCCGCATAAAATCCGACATGCTTTCGCTTCCCATTTATTGTCAAATGGTGCTGACTTAAGAGTTATACAAACCTTGCTTGGTCACAAAAACCTTAGTACAACTGAAATCTATACACATGTTTTAGATGAAAAAATTATAAGGAGTGTTCAGGAAAATCACCCTTTTGCAAAAAAAAATTTCCAAAGTTTATAAACTGATACTTAGTCATTTAGGAAAGGAATAAATTATGCTTATCGACTCTGGTTTTTGGTTAATATCGCTCTCTATTGTAGGCTTGTTGATTGTTTCAGCTTTTTTCTCAGGATCTGAAACTGCTTTAACCGGGGCAAGCAAAGCCAAACTAACTGCGCTAAAAGCTAAGGGCTCAAAAATGGCAACAAGAGCTTTAGCTTTAAAAGAAAATGGGGAAAGCTTACTTGGTGCATTGCTATTAGGAAATAATTTAGTCAATATCCTAGCAACCTCTCTTGCAACTTCTTTAATGACAGCTCTTTTTCAGGATAATGGCGTTATTGTGGCAACATTTACGATGACCTTTTTAATTTTAGTTTTTGCTGAAATTATGCCCAAAACGTATGCTATAACCAATCCTGAGAGTGTTTCGATAAAGGTTGCAGGTTTAGTAAGGTTTTTTGTATTTGTCTTCACCCCCTTTATTAAAGCGGTTAGATTTTTTGTGCGATTTATTTTTCATATTTTTGGAGTAAGGTCCGACGATAATATTGAAGAAATGGCAACAGAAGAAATAGCGGGCGCTATATCCCTGCATCACTCCGAAGGGGCAGTTAAGAAAGAAGCTAGAGATATTCTTCTTGGCGCACTGGATCTTGGTAATCGTGAAGTCGAAGAAATTATGTTACACCGCAGTCAAATAGAAATGATAAGTACCGATAGTTCACCTAGTGAAATTTTTGAGAAGTGCCTAAACTCGCCTTACACAAGACTTCCAATATATAAAAATACCCCAGAAAATGTTATAGGAGTACTCCATGCCAAAGATGTTTTAAGGTCATTTAAGCGCTTTGGCTTTGGACAATCTACAAGTAAATTCAACGTCAATGACATAAAAATCCTTGATGTCGCAATGAAGCCATATTTCGTTCCGGAAACTACTACTCTTGATCAACAAATGAAGCAATTTTTAAAAAGAAAGTCACACTTTGCTCTTGTAGTTGATGAGTATGGCGCTCTTCGTGGTCTAATTACACTGGAGGATATATTAGAAGAAATAGTAGGTCAAATCAGCGATGAACATGATGTGATCGAACAACAAGTAAAAGAACTTAATGATAGCTCAATAATAGTAGAAGGTAATATGACTATCAGAGACTTAAATAGACATAGAGACTGGAATATTCCTGACGAAGAAGCGAATACAGTGGCGGGGCTTGTGATCCATGAAGCACAATCAATACCCTCTGAAAAACAAATTTTTATTTTTAATGGATTTCGATATGAAATTTTAAAGAGAAAAGGCAACCGTATAACAAAAATAAAAATTAAGAAATTAGGTGCTTAATTATCAAATTTCTTCAGTGCCAATACTGCGTTCATACCACCAAAAGCGAAAGAATTGTTAAGAACCACGCCTATCCTTTTTACCTCTTGAGAACAATTTGGTACTATATCAAGATTGCAATCTGGGTCTAAGCCTAGATAATTAATCGTTGGTGGAATTACTTTTTCATTTATAGCAAGCGTACAGGCAAGTAGTTCGATTGCCGCAGTGGCTCCTATTAGGTGACCATGCATGGCCTTTGTGGAAGAAACTTTGAGAGACTTAGAATATGGTCCGAAAACCTTATTGATAGCTTCAGACTCCATTTTATCATTCAAAATTGTACCAGTGCCGTGTGCATTAATATAACTGACATCTGTCTTGTTTATCATTCCATCTTTCAATACTCCCCCTAGAGCTTTTTCAGGGCCTATATTATTTGGTTTAATTAAGTCAGAGGCATCAGAAGACATTGAAAAGCCAATAACTTCTGCAACAATGTCTGCCTTTCTTTTTTTTGCGGAGTCCAAACTCTCAAATACAAATATTCCAGCTCCCTCACCATGAACAAGACCATCTCTACCTTTGGAAAAAGGCCTACATTTGTTCTGAGATAAAACTCTTAAACTTTCCCAAGGTTTAATCCCTCCAAAACTAAGAAAACTCTCACTTCCACCTGTGATCATAATATTTGATTTTCTTGATTTTACAGTTTCGAAGGCCAAGCCCATTGCATGGTTAGCTGAAGAACAAGCCGAAGAGACTGTAAAACTTGGTCCTTGTATTCTGTATTCAATCGAAATCAAGCTGGTTGCAGAATTATTCATTATCTTTGGTATAGTAAGGGGATGTAACCTATTATGCCCTTCCTCAAAAACTTGTTTATAGCTGTGATTAATAGTTTCAATACCACCAATGGACGATCCCAAAATTACACCGGCATTTTCCGACCAATTTTCTTGAGAGTTTTTGAGACCTGAGGACATGATTGCTTCGTTAGCAGCTAACAAAGCAAATTGCGAAAATCGATCCATCCGCGCGATCTTTTTTTCTTCAAAATGGTCGTTAGCGTCGAAGTTTTTGATCTGCCCACCAGTTTTTACTTTTAGCCTCGTTACATCTGGAAATTCGAGCATACCAATGCCAGATTTTCCTTCCTTCATGCTATTATATATTTCAGGAACGGACATCCCAATAGATGACACTCCGCCCATACCTGTTATTACAACCCTATTTGTCATGAAAGTTCAATAATAAGTAAAACTGCTCTACACATTTCTTGGCAGGAGTTCTCTTAAATGATTTATAAGACTTGAAACAGTATGAAAATTTTTCTTCAATTCAATTTCGTCAATTCCCTCAAAGGGGATTGATATATTGAACTTTTCTTCCAAAGAAAAAATAAGTTCTACTATGGCAACTGAATCGAGGTTAAGATCCTCAAACTTACATAATAAAGATATTTTTTTTGGATCTATGCCAGCTTGCTCTCCAACCAATTCCAAAACCTGCTTTTCAATCTTATCCATAACAAAAATTCACTGAATCAAGAATAATAAAAATTTGTGTAACGCTATATAAATAAATTATTTTTTCAACATTTTTATTATTTGTGGCAAACGCCTGAACGCCATATAGGATTTTATATTTCTACTTTTTAACATAGCAGGATTACCCATTAGAAACTGGTTAGGCTTAGCGTTAACTGACAAACCAGTTTTACCACCAAGAATAACGTCCGATCCAACCTCAATATTATCACCGACTCCTGATTGCCCACCCATAACGACTCTATCACCAATTATCGCTGAGCCCGCTATACCAACCTGACCACAAATCAAGCAATTCCTACCTAATTGCACATTGTGTGCGATATGAACCAAATTATCTATTTTTGTACCCTCCCCAATAATAGTGTTGCTAATTGTACCTTTATCTATGCAGCAATTAGCGCCTATCTCTACATTATCATGTATATCTACAGATCCTAAACTTTCAACCTTAAGATAATGATTTAAATTCATCTTTACTTTATCTGACCTCGCTAACATAACTTTTTCAACACCCTCTCCTGTATCTGATACAAAGGAGAAGCCATCGCTTCCAATAACGACGTTTGCGTTACATATAACATTCTTACCTATTTTAACATTTTCAAAAACCCTTACGCCAGGATAGAGAACAGAAGCATCATCAATAGTTACATTGTTCATTATTGAAACATTAGAGAAAATAGTCACATTGTCTCCAATTACACAGTTAGCTCCAACATATGTAAACGGCCCAATATTTACGTTCTTGCCAATTTTTGCTGTTTCATCAACAACTGCACTGGTACTTACACCCTCTACCTCTTTTCGAGGAAAGTGAAATAACCTGTTAACTTTATATAAGGCCGACTTCCCCTTATCTAGAAAGATCGCACCCTCAAGCTTAAGCTCTCTCCAATCCACTCTTTTTGTAAATAAAGCAGCTCTAGCTTTTCCAAGGCTTATATCTTTAATATATTGGTCACTTAGTGCTAACGCAAGATGGGTTTCCTGAGCCAACTTCGGTTCACTAGGTCCAGAAACTAATAATTTGGGGTTGCCCTCTAAAGTCCCTCCTATGCGACTTGAAATATCTTCAAGGGTCAGCATTTCACTGTAATCTGTTTAAAATTTTTATTGTAACGCTAATCAATAAAGAGAAACTCCTGCATCCGCTAAAGCCATGTAAACGAGGGCATCTCTTCCATAAACATCCGCTCTGTATTGGACTTGACCATACTCATCAAAGAAAGCTGTACGATAGATAATGTATACTGGAATACTTCTGGATAAATTAATATACGTTTCTTCCTCTTTCTGTAATACCTCCTGAAATTTATTCTCTGGGTCAACCTCTTGGTCTCTTAGTAAAGAGTACGCGAATTCGAAGGGTTCCTGCAATCTTATACAACCATGGCTGAATGTTCTCTCGTCTTTGAAGAAAAGATCTTTCATTGGGGTGTCGTGCATATATATACTGAATTTATTTGGAAACATAAACTTTACCAGGCCCAAAGCATTGATGTTGCTTGGGACTTGTTTAATTAGAAAAGGAAAATTATCAGGGGTAAACGCCTGCATATCAATTAAACTCGAGTCAATAATCGTATCAGTCCCCCTGACCATTAAGACCATTTCGTTATCAACCAAAAAATTTGGATCACTCTGAATTAATGGTAGATACTCATCAATAGCGATGCTTTTTGGGACATGCCAAGTTGGATTGACGACCATATGGGTCATAGTATCATTGAACTCAGCTGTCTGATTGCTTGGCAGACCTATTACTACTCTGGATTCCCAGACTTTCTTATCTCCTGATTTGAAGTATGCATGAAAGTTTGCCTGATTAACCAATACATACTCTACACCGCGATCTTGGTTATTCCATCTCATCCTTTCCAAATTTACCAATACCTGAATTAATCTGGTTTTTGGAGGAATATTAATTGCTTCAATACTTCTTTTTCCAAAAACACCATCAGGATTTAAACCATGATACTCTTGAAATTTCTTTACTGATACATCAAGTTCCTCGTCAAATAATTTCAGATTAGTTTGAGATACTGGATAACCCATTTGACTTAGCCTTTTTCGAAGAAATGGAACGTGGTCATGAACCATGCCGACTTCCAAAGTAACTCCAGTAGGCACAAGATCTCCCCAAGACCCATTAAGGGATATCTCTCTTAGCCTCCCTAACTCGCTCACTAAGTACTTATATTCATTTGAACTTGGTAAGAGGTTTTGAAAAAAAGAATCTACATCCAAACTTTCTGTTAATAAAGCTAAAAGCTTGTTCGGATCTTTCCTATGTGGAACAACATTTATGTTAACATCGATCATATTTGGATTCAATATACCGCCTGAGATGTCTTGAGCGAACAGTATAAAAGCCTCTGTTGCCATTAACTCGAGCTTTACTTTTTGAGATGGATCATTTTCCAATATTGCTTGCTTTAGTTCATCTAAAGGATATCGGAGTTTAGGAAGGCCGTGAGAACCAGCTTGACTTAAAGCTTTTGACAAACTGTCCAGTCTTTTTCTGTTTTCAATCCAAAACGGTTCATAATTTCTTTCAAAGTAAAATAAAGATATTGGATCACTCATCTTATAAAATTCGCCTACCGAGGACTTTAATGCGCTACGCAATAAAAGCTCTTGGTTTTGAATTTCTTGTGACACCGCTCCGAAGGCAAAAGTATTTGCAATTACAAAAATACTTGTTATCCCCGACAAAAAGTATTTCCTAAAGATAATGCAACAATCTTGAAGTTTATATAAGTCAAGTTGATTACGGAACATTTTAATACCTTCTGTAATTTACTTCTTGTGTAAAATATTTGACACTGTACACTTTGTCTGTCAAAATATTAACACTAATTGATGTAATAAGTTAAAGATAAGCGTTTTCACAAAAAAATCCACTGATTCGAAAGTTTATCTTTTATTTTATTCTATATCATGCAATAAATATGTCGTATAAAGAAAAAATACTATTCGAGGCAAATCAGGTATGGTAACAAGACGAACCTTACTCGCTAATATTGCGTCAGTTGCATCTATCGTAGTGGCAGCACCAGTTTTAGCAAAGGCACCTGGCTTTTTAAGGGGTGCAGGCGACATCAGAAAGATAAGATTTAGGAATTTCAATACAGGGGAATTTATAAATTCGGTTTACTGGATAGAAGGGTCATACGTTGATGGCGCTTTACGAGAGATAGACTACTTTATGAGAGATTGGAGACAAAATAAAGAAAGGCCTTATGACCCAGCTAATATAGATATTTTGTCGGCAACACAGGGGCTGCTTGATAGCTCAGAACCATTTTACCTTCTCTCGGGATACAGAACTAGAAAAACAAATAAAATGCTTTCGAGAATGACAGACGGAGTAGCTCAAAACTCCTACCACGTTAAAGCAATGGCGGCAGATATTCGGATGAGAACACGATCTACCGATAAAATCAGCAAGGCAGCAAAAAGTTTCAAGACTGGCGGAGTTGGCAGGTATGCGCGATCTGGATTTGTTCACATTGACTCAGGTCCATTCAGAACGTGGACCTCATAGTTTTAACTTTTAAGGCCTTAAAGTCCCATTACCGTTTACATGATATTGAAATGAAACCAAATGCTGGGCGCCTATTGGACCTCTCGCATGAAGCTTATTGGTAGAAATACCAATTTCCGCACCGAAGCCAAATTCCCCTCCATCAGCAAATTGAGTAGATGCATTACATAGGAGAATTGAGCTATCCAATTTCTTAAAAAACAATTCGCTAGCAGATTTATTCTCGGTTAGTATGCAGTCCGTGTGATTTGATCCAAAATTTCTAATGTGCGAAATAGCACTATCTATATCTTCAACAACTTTAACAGCGAGAATGTTTTCAAGAAATTCGAACCCATAGTCGCTTTTAGCGATATCGACTATAAATTTGTTATTAAATTGTTTTTTATTTGCTCGGATTTCTATTCCCTTAGAAATAAGATAATCTATAAGTTTTTCTCCATACTTATCATGAAATCCTTTATCAATTAAAAGCGTTTCCACAGCCCCACATATACCTGGCCTTCTTGACTTGGAATTTAGCACTACTGCCTTAGCGATATCAAGGTCAGCTTGATCGTGAACATAAATATGGACTATTCCCTCTAAATGAGCAAATACTGGGACTTTGGCTTCGCTTCTTATAAATTCAACTAAACTCTTTCCTCCCCTAGGTATCACCACGTCGACATAATCTGTCATGCTAACCAACTGTTTTACTTCTTGTCTATTTCCGGATCGAAGTATTTGAACACAATTTTCCGGCATTCCCTTATTTGTCAAAGCCTGGACAAGCACCTCGTATAATGCTCGTACAGTTTTCAAAGCATCAGAACCCGGTTTCAGTATAGAAGAGTTTTTTGACTTAAGACAAAGGGCTGCTGCATCACAAAAAACATTTGGCCTACTTTCGAAAATTACTCCAATAACACCAATTGGCGTCGTAACCTTACTAATTTTCAAACCATTTGGACGAATTACTGTTTCTAATGTTTGGTTTACAGGTGATTTCTGCTTTGCCACATTCAACATTACAGTTTGCAAAGAATTAATTCTATCCTCATCAAGCCTCAATCTATCAATAGAGGCTTTGCTCGCATTATTGCTAAGAGCTAGCTTTACATCTTCATCATTTGCTTCAAGGATCTTAGTTTTATTTTTTTGAATAAGACTTGAAAATAGAACTAAAGTTTCGCTTATCACTTGATCTGAAATTTCAGAAAGACCCAAAGCTGCATTACGTGCATTTTGTCCAACCATTAATATATTTAAGTTATCACTCAATATTAAAGTTTCCCTAATTAAAGAATGCCATGTTATCTCTATGGATAAGCTCCGGCTTCCGATTATACCCTAATACCCTTGGTATGTCCTCCGATTTAATGCCGAGTATTTTTTCTGTTTCAACTTTATTGAATGAAGTCAGCCCTTTTGCAAGTATTTGTCCATCTTCTCCCCTCACTGCCACTACATCTCCTCTGCTAAATTGACCAATACATTTAGTTGCACCCACTGGCAGTAAAGATTTTCCGGATTTTAAAGCTTTTTCTGCTTTAAAATCTATTATTATCTCACCTAAGGATTTCATATTTAAAATCCATTTTTTTCTAGCAGCCTTTACACTTTGAGAA
>MDTB01066745.1_pt1 | contig 14337 bp, 14 predicted proteins | sample 811161 | NCBI WGS metagenome assembly MDTB01 (sample SAMN05326650, study PRJNA326480) | marine metagenome | isolation source: seawater | place: Mediterranean Sea | collected 2009
AATTTCTCTTTAGCCAGTTTTTCCTTTTTAGCTTTTTCTTTTGCCAATTTCTCCTTAGCCAGTTTTTCCTTTTTAGCTTTTTCTTTTGCCAATTTCTCTTTAGCCAGTTTTTCCTTTTTACGTTTTTCCTCTTTCAACGAAATATTATTATTATTATTTTTGTTATCTATATTTGACTTAGAAAATTCAGTCGATTTATCAGAGCCACTGGTTTTTCTTGATTTTATTAGGTCTGAATTTTTCGATGGTAGTTCAGGAGGTAAACTACTCCAGAGTTCTGCTCTGACATAATCGGGTTTTTTGGGAGTATCGGAATTATATAAAAGCAATACAAAAAAAAATGCATGAAAAGTTAATGAAAAAACTAATGACCACGTTAGTTTTTCTTTTTTGTTATTTTCATTGGGTGTTTTGGTTATCAAATTTTATTTAACCTAATTGTTTTTTTGGCGAACAAGTAGGCCCACTCGTGAAATTCCTCCTTTATTAAGAGTATCAATAGTTTGCGCCACAATTTCATATGGGATTTTCTTTTCTGCAGAAATTACAACTGCGGTCTGTTGATCTGTTGCTAAATCCATAACTGTCTCAACAAGTTGAGATTGAGTAACCAATATATCTTTGAAACCAATTTCTCTTTTACGTACTTTGATTGATTCATTTTTAAGTATTTTTATTTCTATGATTGATTCTTTTTTTGGCGCTGATTTGGTTACTTCAGGTAAGTCAATAACCCCAGTGGTTATCAACGGGGCAGTAACCATAAAAATTACAAGAAGTACCAACATCACATCAATGTAGGGCACAACATTTATATCACTCATAACGCTTCTTCTTCTGCGACTTTTCATCAGTAATCTAAATTAAATTTGTCTTTGTAAAATATTAGAAAATTCTTCAATAAAACCATCGAATCTTCCGGCTAAATTATCAATTTCAGTTGAAAATTTGTTGTAAGCAATGACTGCTGGAATTGCTGCTAGTAATCCTATAGCAGTTGCAATGAGTGCTTCGGCTATTCCTGGTGCTACATTTGCAAGTGTTGCTTGTTGGATGTTTGCAAGAGCAAGAAATGCATGCATTATTCCCCAAACTGTCCCAAAAAGCCCTACATAAGGTGAAACAGAACCTGTAGTGGCTAAAAATGGAAGCCAGTTTTCAAGATTACTTAATTCCCTGTTAGTTGCTGCTTTCATAGCGCGACGGGTATTATCAATTATTTCAGATTGACCTGCTCTTGCTTGTTTTCTACTTTTGAGAAATTCATGCATTCCAGCTTCAAAAACTCTGGGTAATCCACCAGTAATTTTTTTCTCCTCTATTTTTTTCATGAGCTGCATTAATTCACCACCAGACCAAAACTCTTCCTCAAAATTATTAGTAGATCTATTTGTTATAAAAAAAACTTTAAGTTTTGAAAAAATTACAGCCCATGAAATTATGGATACTATTATTAATATTCCGATAACCCCCTGAACTGGAAGGCTGGCATTTAACACTAGGGCTAATAATGACAATTCGGTAGTGAGCATATTATTTGGAGTATTGATTTATATTAGATAAGTTTAATGGAAGGTTGCTACTATTTAAGGGTATTTTTTTTTTAAAATGCTGGAAACTCAATTCAGTTACTATTCTTCCTCTGGGAGTTCTCTGAACAAATCCTTGTTGTATCAAGTAAGGTTCAATTACGTCTTCAATGGTTTCTCTAACTTCACCTACAGCAGCCGATATATTGTCAATTCCTACAGGGCCACCATTAAATTTATTCATAATTGTGATAATAAACTTTTGGTCCATTGGATCTAAACCAACTTCATCAATCTCTAAAAGTGATAATGATTTGACAGCATTATCTTTTGTTATTTTTCCGTTAGATTTCACTTGAGCAAAATCCCTTACCCTTCTTAGTAGTCGATTAGCAATCCTTGGAGTTCCTCTGGATCTGGATGCGATCTCCTTTAAGCCATTTTCATCGTACTTTACTTCTAGCAATTGTGCGGACCTGATTAATATTTTAACAAGTTCTCGAGGTTCGTAAAACTCTAACCTGGCTGTTACGCCAAATCTATCCCTTAAAGGATTTGTTAACATTCCTGCTCTGGTTGTTGCGCCAATAAGAGTAAATGGCTGTAATTCAAGTTGCACAGATTTCGCTGAAGGGCCCTCACCAATCATAATGTCAAATTTAAAGTCCTCCAATGCTGGGTAAAGTTTTTCCTCGACCACAGGGCTTAATCTATGTATTTCATCTATGAACAAGACGTCATTGCACTCTAAATTAGTCAATATTGAAGCTAAATCTGCTGGTCTCTCTAAAATAGGACCAGAGGATTGTTTCAAATCAACTCCTCTTTCTGCAGCTAAAATATGAGCCAATGTTGTTTTACCTAAACCAGGTGGACCAAATAATAAAATATGGTCCATAGCTTCTTGTCTAATTTTTGCAGCCTTTATAAGAATGTCAAGTTGGTTTTTAATTTTTTCTTGACCAATGTATTCACTAAAGTTTTTGGGCCTTAACGCTTTTTCAATCGTTTTTTCTTTAGTATTTAAATTTTTTGGTGAAATCGCTCTTTCATTTTGATTTTTTGTTAAATCTATTGAATCTTCTTTAATCATTTTTTTCTACCATCAAGATGAAAGGGTTTTAAGTGCAACTTTAATGTTTTCTTCAAGACTAAAATTTTTTGATGCATTTTTTGTTGCTAATTTTGCTTCTTTTTCAGAATAACCCAAGGAAATTAAAGCCTTTAATAAATCTGATTTATTTGATAAATTGCCATTTTTGTTTTCAACATCCACATTAATTTTACCTCTTAACTCAATCAACATTCTTTCGGCAGTTTTCTTTCCAATGCCTGGTATCCTAACCAGGTTTTCAATTTCATTATTTTCAATATTTTGAACAAGTTCATCAACACTCATTCCAGACAATACTGCTAATGCAACTCTGGGTCCAATACCGTTGACCTTAATTAAACTTTTAAATGTTATTTTCTCATGATCAGACATAAATCCAAATAATTGTTGGGCATCTTCTCGCACTAAAAAATGTGTAGTTAGAACAACAAAATCTCCAATTTTCGGAAGCTCGTAATAAGTACTCATTGGAACTTCAATTTCGAAACCAATACCTTTCACATCAATCATTACTAGCGGAGGGTTTTTTTTTATCAAAACACCTGAAATTTGGCCAATCATTGAAGTTTTACTTTGTTGTGCCAAGCAATAGTACATGCTAAAGCATCTGATGCATCTGTTCCAGGATACTGATTAATTTTTAATAGCTCTTTTATCATAAACTGAACTTGTCTTTTGTCTGCTTTACCCGTTCCTACGATAGATTTTTTTATTTCAAGAGGAGTTAACTCTTGTATCTGAATTTGATGATTAGCCAGGGCGGCAATTGCAACACCTCTTGCTTGCCCCAGAGCAAGAGTTGAAGACGCATTAATGTTGACAAATATTTTTTCAACAACTGCCATAGAAGGTTGAAACTTTGTAACAATTTCACTGATACCTTGAAAAATATCTTTCAACCGAACAGATTCTTCATCTTTGGGATTAGTTGTAATTTTTCCACTGGCCATATAAGAAACTTTTCTTTCAATTACGGTGACAATTCCGTAACCTGTTGATTTTAATCCTGGATCGATACCAATTATTCTATATTCATCCATATTTAATGACGAAAGTGCCTGACTCCAGTAAATACCATAGCAATTTTGTGTTCATTAGCTGCTCTGATTACTTCCTCGTCATTGATAGAGCCTCCAGGTTGAATTACACTTTTAGCCCCAGCATCTGAGAGAACATCTATTCCGTCTCTAAACGGGAAGAAAGCGTCTGAAGCAACCACCGAATTTTCAAGAGTATAGCCTGCTTGTAAAGCTTTCATTTTAGCAATATTAACTGAGTCGAAGCGGCTCATTTGTCCAGCACCAATACCTAAGGTGCGGGAATCTCGACAAAAAACAATAGCATTACTTTTAACCCAGTTGGCGATAATCCAAGCAAATTTTAAATCAACCATTTCTCTTGAGTTTGGTTTCAACAAAGTGACTACATCAAACTTTCTGTTTTTTAATCCTTCTTGATTATCTCTGTCCTGTATTAAGTAACCAGAAGTCAGGCTTTTTATTTCGAGTGATGAAGATACTGTTTTTGCACTTTTTTTTGGATTTTTAACGACACGAATATTAGGTTTACTCGACAAAAATTTAATTGCCTGCTTGGAAAAATCAGGAGCGATAATTAACTCAATGAATTCTTTACAAACAAAACGAGCTAAGTTTTCATCAACAATTCTATTCAAGGCAATAATACTGCCAAAAGAAGAAATATTATCTGTTTGTTTAGCCCTTTTAAATGCCTCTAAAGATGATTCGGCCTCAGCTACACCACACGGGTTAGCGTGCTTCACAATTGCACATGCTGGATTTTCTAACATTTGTACACATTGTAAAGCTGAGTCAGCATCAATCAAGTTGTTGTAAGATAATTCTTTTCCTTGGATTTGATTGCAGCAAATTAATTGGGACTGTTCTTCTGATTGGTTATAGTAAATAGCTGCCTTTTGATGTGGGTTTTCACCATATCTCAAGTCAGAGTACTTTTTTAAATTTAGATTAAACTCTGGTTTGTTTAAGGTAGTAGGTTCTTTAACTTCATTGTTAATTTTTTTCTCAATTAAAGTATTTTTGTCAAGTTCATAAAAAAATAAACTTATTTCTTTTTCATAATTAGCACTGAATTCGAATGCTTTCCGAGCTAATGAAAGTCTAAATTCTAAAGTTACTTCATTGTTGTTAATTGCATTTAAAACTAGAGGGTAATCTTTTGGGTCTGACACAACCACGATGTCTTTATAATTTTTTGCAGATGCCCTAATTAGAGTTGATCCACCAATATCAATAGCTTCAATAATTTCTTCTTGTGCAAGGCAGTTTTTTCTTTTTTCTTGAAATGGATAAAGATTTATTACCACCATGTCTATGGCCTTAATGTTGTATTTTTTTAAGGTCTCCATATGATTTTTGTTATTTCTTTGTGCAAGCAAACCACCATGTATGTTTGGATGAAGTGTCTTTACTCTTCCATTGAACATTTCAGGAAAATTAGTTAAATTTTCAACAGAAGTGACTTCAATATTATTTTCTCTTAAGGTAGCAGCTGTTCCACCAGTAGAAATAATTTCAACATCATTAGTTTTTAAACTTTGAGCAAATTTAGCAATATTTTTTTTATCAAAAACAGAAATAAGGCATGTTTTTATTTTTGTTAAAGAACTATTTTTCACTGAAACTTTTCTGAATAAAAATTTTATGTTTTGCTACTTTTTTTCTTAAGGTCGATCTGGTAATTCCTAAAATTTTACTTGATGTACTGTAGTTATAATTGGTTTTTTTTAAAACGAACTCTATAGTTGGTTTTTCTGCCGCATTAATTACCATTTCAAAAACAGCATGTGGTTTTTGTTCACCTAACCTATTAAAGTAAATTTCGAGCGACTCTTGAATGGTTTTATCAATCTTAGTTTCATTTTCCTTAAGGTGTTTATCTTCCACAATAATGTCTATAGGTTAATTAATGATTCTATTTCTTGAACTTCTACGGGGGTTTTTCTTGTTAACAGTTCACATCCATTATTTGTAACAAGTGCATCATCTTCTATTCTAATACCGATGTTCCAAAAATGTTTGTCGATTTCATTAGATGGCCTTACATAGCAACCGGGTTCAATTGTTAAAACCATTCCAGGTTCCAAGGGTCTGGTGTAATCTCCAACGTCGTGCACATCCATACCTAACCAGTGTCCAGTTCTATGCATAAAAAACTGTTTAAATAACTCTTTATTAATAACTTCATCTAGACTTTTATTTTTGAGAAGACCGATATCAATTATTCCCTGTGATATAACTTTAACGGAGGCTTTATGCGGGTCAGAGAAATCTGCTCCAGATTTTGTGGCAGCAATAGCAGCCTTTTGAGCTTGCAGTACGACTTCATATATTTCGCGCTGGGCAGAAGAGAAAACGCCAGATACAGGAAAACTCCTTGTAATGTCCGAGGCATAACCGTCGACTTCGCACCCTGCGTCAATCAATACTATTTCGTGTTTGTTTAATACTCTTTGGCCAGCTTTATGATGAAGGATACAACTATTTGGACCACTTGCCACGATTGAGGGGTAAGCGACAGATTGTGAGCCAGATTTTCTAAACTCATGAATTATTTCTGCCTCTATTTCATATTCAGCAACGCCAGGTTTACAAAACCTCATTGCTCTTATGTGAGCACTTGATGAGATTTGTGCAGCCTTTCTCATGGTTTTAATCTCTTTTTTATCCTTAATTAAACGAAAGTTTGCAATTATTTGCGATGCGTCAATAATTTTTTGCGGAGGTGTTTTTTTTCCTCTTGATTGTTTCTTGATTTTAATAAAGAGATTTTTAACTAATTCATCTATCTCGATTGATTCTGTAAATGGTAAGAATAAGTTTTGCGCGGTGCAAAATTCTTTTTCTACCTCTGCTTGAAGATTATCTAGTGAATGAGAATTTTGAAATAAAAAATTATTGACTGCTTCTTGAGGACCTATGCGAGACCCGTTCCATAGCTCATGAACAGGATCTTTTGGAAGACAAAAAATAGTGTCACAAAATTTATCTTTTTCGCTGCAACTTATCAATAACCAAGCGTCAGGTTCTGGAAAACCGGTAAGGTAAAAAAAATCACTTGATGACCTAAAGGGATAAAAGTTATCCCCATTCCTTGATTTTTCTTTTCCACTGAAAAACAACGCAATTGATTTTTTTCCATTGGTGGCGTTTAACATCCACTCGGCCAATTTCATTCTTCGTTGAAGATGATGGTCTTTTGATGAGGATTTTGAGATGGTAACTATTTTGTTAGGATTGAGCATAGTTATATTTTACTCATAGTCACTATGTTTTTTCCAATTGTGCTCTAATTTTTTTTAAATTTTTATGAGTTCCGATATCACACCAACTACCCTCGTGCTTTTTTCCCATTAGAAGATTGTGTTTGATTCCATATTCAAAAATAGGCTTCAACGGTGTTCTTTTCCCTTTGATGACAGAGTCAAACATTTTTGAGGTGAATATCCCAAAACCAGAAAATGTTAACTTTTGATAGGGTTTATTATGGTGTGTTGGTAAATTATCATCAGTAAATAGCCTGGCAGAGGAATCTAAAAAAAAATCACCTTTATGTTCATTAAAAGTATCAACCATTATTAAATAGCCCCAAAGTGAGTTCTTTCGAATTTTTTTCTCCAACTCGTATGCATCACTTACATTCCAGTCTGACCAAATATCTCCATTTAGCACTAAAAATGGTTCATTTCGTTTGTTCCAAGGTTCTGCAAAAGCGATTCCACCCGCAGTCTCGAGGGGTTCTTTGGGTTCAAAACTGTAATAAATACTGATATTTTTTCCAAATTTTGTTCCAAATGCTTTACAAATTTGGGAACCCAGATGAGATACATTTATTACGACATTTGAAAAATTAGATTTGTCAAGATTTTCTAGGTGCTTTCTGATTGCACTTTTCCCATTTATTGAAATTAGTGGTTTTGGAGTGTGATCAGTTATTGGCCTTAGGCGCTCTCCACGACCAGCTGCTAAAATTATTGCATTCATTTTTTTAATTCAAATGTAAATTAGAAGTATTCTGAACTTTTGTCATGTAATTTTTCAATTCTTTCAAATAATTTTATTAAATTTCCAAATTCTTTATATTTTGACGCAACTTGAAAGCATTTTAATCTTACTCGGCTTAAATCCTTTAGATATTTTTTCTTTTTGTCTCTATGAGCCAATCTGCAAAAAATTCCTAATATTTTTAGATGTCTCTGAATACTATTCCAATCAAAATCAATTAAAAATTTATCAAATTTTTCTGGAACAGGAATGTTATTCTTTTTTGCGTTATCCCAAAATTTCTTAATCCAATCCAACTCTTCATCCTCATCCCAATTGAAGTAGGCATCTCTAATCACTGAAGTTAAATCATAACTAACTGGTCCTAATACGGCATCTTGAAAATCTAATATTCCAACCCCATTATTTTCTTCTAAAACCATTAAATTTCGACTGTGAAAATCTCTATGAACTATTACCTTCGGTTGATTAGAAATTTTATTGGACAGAGCCTTAAAAGTAACTTTTAAATTGACTTCCTCATTTTTTGCCAATGATAGTTTTAAGTGTTTTTTCAAGTACCAATATTCAAATAATTTTAGTTCATCCAATAACATTCCCTCAGAAAAAGCAGGAAGTTTTGAACACGTATTGTGATTATTGAGGCCCCAAAGTTGAAGTTGAATTATCGAACCAGAGGCATTGTTTAACAATTGACAAGTGCTACTAGGATTATTTATGTAAGAATCCAGGTAAGTTTTATAACCAAAATCTTCTAAAATTAAAAAACCATCATCTAGATTTTTTTCATAAATTTTTGGCACTGAAAGTCTTGCTTGAGAAAAAATATCAGCTAAACAAATAAATTTTTCAATAGGTTCCCTGTCCGGTGGAGAATCCATTAAAATCATGGATTTAGATTCTCTTGAGTCGTTGATTCTAAAGTAGCGTCTGAAAGAGGCATCCTCTGAAGCTGCTCGCAAACTATTAAGATCAAGAAATTGTGAGATATTTAAAGTACTAATCCAGTCTTTTGCAAGCTTAAGTCGGCTATCATTTTTAATAATTGGATATTTTTTGGTATTTTGCATGATTAATAAATGAAATTTCTATTTATAAGACTTTGTTTCTGTTTTTTTACTCCTACTAACATATTAAATGTTGGTCTTCTGTTGTCCATCAATCTGGTTTTTAGTGTACCTAATGTTATGGCTAAAGATTTTGAAATTATTAAAAATTATTCTGTGGCTTACGGTTTAAGACTAGATTCTAACTTGATGTTGAAGTCCGAAACTAATTCTGTACCAAATTACTTAAGTGGAGATCAAATTGAGGGTCAAATAGATGACTTAATTGTAGTTAAGAGCAATGCGCAGCTAAGAAGAATGGGAATGAGTCTGAAAGCTGATAAATTAAAGTACGATTTAGTTGAAGGTATACTAGATGCAGAGGGAAATGTTTCTCTTTTTCGTGAGGGGGAACTGTACTTTGGTCCAAGGCTCGTGTTGAGTCCAGCAACTATGCAAGGATTCTTTGAAAAAGTTTCTTATGATTTTAGTAGGTTAAACGGTAGGGGTTATGCCGAAAAAGTTGAGTTTGTTCAGCATCGTGAAATTAAGTTGGAAAATGCTACTTTTACTACGTGTTCATTAAAACGACCAGCTTGGGAGGTAAGATCAGAATCAATTTTAGTTGATGATATAAGGTCTGTTGCAGAGACAAGAAACTCTGCTTTGTTTTGGAATAATTCGCGGATTCTTCCTTTGGGCGACATATCTTTCTCAATTTCTGGAAAAAGAAAAACTGGTTTATTGGCTCCAACTTTTTCTGTGAATTCCAAACTAGGTTTAGACTTGACAGCCCCATATTATATAAACTTGGCTCCAAATAGAGACGTTACTCTTTATCCAAGAATAGTTGGACGGCGAGGTGTACAGTTAGGAACTGAATTTCGTTTCTTAAGCAAAAAACAAGCTGGTGAGATTGGATTACAGTTGCTGCCTTCTGATAGGATTACTAGTAAAGATCGTTGGCTTGCACGGGCTTCCCATACATTTAGATTATCTAGTCAAAATTCTCTTGGATTGAGCGCAATAAGGGTATCTGACAATAATTATTTTGCTGATTTCGGTGCTTCGGTCTTGGCAGCTTCTCAACGTATATTGCCAGCTACTGTTCAAATAAACGGCAATTTTCAAGGTTGGCAGTATCTAACTGTGTTTCAAAAGTATCAAGTTTTACAAGACCCTGGCGCGCCCATACTCCCTCCGTATGAGTGGAGTCCGAGAATAAGATTCTCAAATAACCATATTTTAAAAATTAATAAATTTGATGTGGATTCCTCAGGTGTTTTTGAGATGACGCATTTTACCCATCCATCAATGGCGGAGGGTACAAGAATTGTTGGTGATGCAAACTTTTCAAGTCCTTTCCTTGCTGGCGGTGTAAGATTTAAACCTCAGTTTGGAATGCACATAACGTCTTACAGCCATTCAAAAAATGGAAGTCAAGAATTAACACAAACCAGATTTGGAATTAGTGATGCTTTGATGGGTGTTTATGCGAATAATGTTGGAGATACACCCTCTTATTCGAGAATACTTCCAAGTATAAGTTTAGAAGCATCATCTGTTTTGGAAAGAAGTGCTAAGTTTAAACAAAAACAATATACTCACACTATTGAGCCAAAATTATTTTATGCTTTTACGCCATTTACTGATCAATCTAGTTATCCTGTCTTCGACTCTAGCAGCATAACTTCTAGCTTGGCTCAATTATTGTCTGAAAACAGTTTCTTTGGTAGTGATAGAATTGCAGATAAGAATCATGTAACAGCAGCTCTTACAACTAGACTTTTTGAAAGCTCGGGATATGAAAGGTTAAGAGCTTCAGTCGCTCAAAGGTATTATTTTGATCAACAACGCGTGGTTTTGCCTGGTCAGCCAGTTAGATCTGATAATGAGTCTGACTTATTTTTTGAAACTGCTGTGAAAATTACCAAAGATATTTCCGTAACTGCTCTGGGCCAATATACTAGAAAATTAGCTTTATGGCAGTCGCAAATAGTAGGACTTAGGTATTCACCAAAGCCTGGAAATTCATTTTCATTTGATTATAGATTTACCAGAGATTCTGTTGATTCAGCAGATTTTGCTTTTCAATCACCAATCTTAAAAAATTGGTATGCTGTTGGAAGGTATAATTATTCTTTTCAAAGTAGAAGCGAAGCTTCAGGAAATCAGCCTCCGGGTTTAGTGGAAGCATTATTTGGACTTGAATATGATGGCGGATGTTGGGTATCTAGGTTTGTAGCTCAAAGATATGTCACAGGCGCTACTCAGTCAACTAATGCTTTATTCTTTCAGATAGAATTAAATGGAATTGCACGAGTTGGAGCAGATCCTTTAAGCGCATTGAAAAGAGGTATTCCTAACTATAAAATGATAAATCATTTGACACCTTTACCTGCCACATATGAAAATTTTCAATAAAGCATACAACAACTACTTATATGTCAGCAACATATCGTTAATTTATGATTAAAAAAAATTTTTCTCTAAAATGTTTATTTTTTTTCAGTTTTTTTAATTTGCTAAATGCAGCTGAATTAAATGAGGATTTACTTGATGGTGTTTTAGCAGTTGTAAATGGCGAAATAATTTTGGCAAGTGATTTGCGATATGAATTAAAAAAAGAAGCAATAGAACTAAATTCTAATCCACAATACACAAAAAACTCTTCTCAACGCGACCTTTTGGACAAGATGATTAACGAAATGATATTGGTGCAAAGGGCAAAAAATTTGCAAATTTATGTTGAGCCTGACGTTGTAGAAAGAGTGATAAAAGATATTGCAACTAGAGGTGGGTTAAGTTTAAATCAATTGCAAACTGAAATCGAAAACCAGGGACTTAACTTTGGTAGATTTAGAAAAGGGATAGAAAAAGAATTAATATTTTCTAGATTAAGAGATGTAGAGGTTGAAAGCCAACTTCGTATTTCAGAAAATGAAATTGACTTTTTTCTGCAATTTCAAGCTAACAATAATCTGAGAGCTGATGAAGTTCTGGTTAGCCAACTTAAAATTCCTTTTGAAAAAAATTTAACCGACGAGGACAAAAAAAATTTAAAACAAGATGTAATCGAAACATTGAGCGATTTAAAAAAGCAAGTTAACGATTTGGAAATTTTTTCAAAAACAAAGCTCAATGATTTTGTATCAATGGGATGGAGATCGTATGACAGGCTTCCTAAGTTATTTGTTGGAAAAATTCAAATTTTGAACAAGGGCGAATTTTCTGAAATTATTGAAAGCCCAAGCGGCTTTCATATATTATTCCTTGAGGATCGCAGATCATCTATCATAAAAAAGGAAGTTCCTGTTTTCAAGGCACGTCATATTTTATTGAAGATTGATTCTCCCAAAAATGAAAGCATAGTTTTAAGAAGAGCCACAGAACTCAGAGAGCAGGTCATGAATGGAAATTCATTTTCCGAATTAGCAACGCTTTACTCGGCTGACAAAGGTTCTGCTAAGAGAGGAGGAGAACTTGGGTGGGCTTATCCAGGTGACTATGTTGCAGAGTTCGAGAAAGCAGTTATGCAATTAAAAATTGGCGAAATAAGTCAACCTATCAGGTCTATTTTTGGCTTTCACATAATCGAGTTGATTGATCGAAGAAAAGAGACGCTGTCTCACGAGCGTCAAAGAAAAATGGCTAAAACTATTTTAAAAGAAAATAAATTAAAGGAAACGACTGATGAGTGGGTAAGGGAGCTAAGAGCTAATAGTTATGTGGAAATTAAAATAGGAAAATCTAAATTATAGATTATGTTGCTTTGTGAAACATACTCCTAAAAAAAATTTTGGACAAAATTTTTTAACTGATTATTCAGTCATTGAATCTATAATTAAACTCTCAAACTTTAAAAAAAACGACTGCATAATAGAGATAGGCCCTGGCAAGGGAGCTTTAACTGATTGGTTGACAAAAACCGAACTAAAATTAAAAGTTTTTGCTATTGAGTTGGATAAAACACTTGTTCCTATTCTGAAAAAAAAATATTCACAAAGCCAATTCAAAGTAGTACAGGCTGACATTTTGACTTTTGATCTCGAGAATGCTTGTAGTGTTTTTTTCGGCAATTGTGCATGGAGAATAATCGGTAATTTGCCTTACAATATCTCGTCTCCCATTTTGTTTAAACTCCTAAACATCAACAACAAGGTTCGGGATCAATTTTTCACTTTACAAAATGAAGTCGTTGACAGAATGGTGGCTAAGCCAGGAAGCAGAATTTACGGACGTTTATCTGTAATGCTTCAAGCTGCTTATACGATTGAAAAATTGTTAGTTATAGATCCAAAGTCATTCTATCCTGTTCCTAAAGTGACTTCGGCATTTGTTAAAATGTCACCGAACAAAGTGTTATTCTCTACGATAAAAGACTGGAACGTATTATCAAATCTTGTTACCGCATCATTTTCTTCAAGGAGAAAAACAATCAAGAATAATTTAAAAGAATTTTTATATCAATTAGATTTTGATATTTTAGAGGCTGAATTGACTGATAGAGCAGAGGATATATCAGTCAGAGATTATATATGTTTAGCAAACCAAATAAGTACAAAAATGAACTAAATGCAGAAATTTGTCAAAAAAATTATAACTTTATTATAAATTTTTCTGAATGAGGTATTAAGAATGAGTTTCAATCCAAGAATTTACTTTGGAAATAATTTCTTCTGGGGTATTGTTGCCTGGAGATATTACCGGACCTATTTTTAGTTTTATTACCCCAGGTTTTTTTATCCAAGCATTTTTTTTCCAGTAAAGTCCTGAGTTATGAGCTATTGGAATAATTGGAACTCCTAGTCTTTTAGATAAAACTGCTGCTCCAATCTTATATCGTTTTTTTTCTCCAGGAAGAGTTCTTGTTCCCTCAGGAAAAAAAACTATCCAACGACTTAGTTTGAATTGTTTTGGAGCAGCTTGAATAATTTGCTCAAGAGATTTTTTACCTGCAGAGCGATTGATGTGAATCATTTGCAGTAATTTTATACCCCAACCAAAAAAAGGTATGAGTAAAAGTTCTTTTTTAAACACAAAACAAATGTGTTTTTTTAATCCATTGGCTAGAAAAAATGTTTCCCATGCAGACTGATGTTTGGAACATATAATTGCAGGTTCTTTTTGTATGCTTTTAAGATTTTCATATCCTTCGATTTCGTAATCAATTCCAAGTAAGTGTTTTGCAACAAAAATATTCAAGCTAGGCCATATCATCGTAAATGTATAGCGTTGCGAAACATTAAAAAAAGGAGCGGTAATTAAAACTAAAATGCCCCAGAGAGTTACACTGGTTGCTTGGAACAATATAAATATAGTCGATCGAAACATCATCTTATTTTAAGATATTTTTAACAGCGTCAGATAAATCCAAAAATATTTCAGTATTTGATGGTAACTGATTAGCTCCTTTTTTATGCTCTTCAATAGTTTTGTTTCCATTGCCAGTGCGAACTAACCATGGAATCGCTCCGGCCTTTTTTGCTGCTAAAAGATCTCGATAAGAATCACCAATGAACTTAACATGGGATAAATTTACCTTGAACCTATCGCGTATTTCGTAAATTAGACCTGGCTTGGGTTTTCTACACTCACAGGAA
>MDTB01191951.1_pt1 | contig 14337 bp, 11 predicted proteins | sample 811161 | NCBI WGS metagenome assembly MDTB01 (sample SAMN05326650, study PRJNA326480) | marine metagenome | isolation source: seawater | place: Mediterranean Sea | collected 2009
GTGACCGGTGACCTGATCTCAGCCCTTGCCTTTCGTGCATCGTCAAAAACTCAGACTGCACGTATAGGGCAGTCGATTGCAGTAGATCGCGGCGGAGATATCGATATCTATATCGAAGTTGTCGAATCAATCACGGCGAATGCTGGCGGACGCCTACCGAAAGTCAAAAGGGTCGACTTGATTCGCGGAAAAATAGAGGCCGCGCCGCAGGACCTGAGTGCTGACGAAAATGCTACGGCGAGGGTGCAGGAAAGGTTCTTCGTGAACACAACTCGCGAAGCGGGAACGCCGATTCGACTTGCCTATAAGTTTGAGAACGTTCAGGAAAGCTTTTACGTCCGATTGCGTGGAACAAATGGAGAGGAGCGCGAGCCTCTTGAGGACCCTGATGGAGAGGATCCTTGGAGCGACCTTTGGTTCTACTCCAATCCTATCTTTGTTGAAGTTTCACAGAGCGGAGGATGATGCTCAAAACTGCTCTCTGACGTCATGGCGTTTTTGGGGAAGGTCCGAGGGCAGGCTTGCACTCATGAGTCGGTCATGACTCAGCGCGGTTTGCTCCTGGGGTTTATTGCTCTTTGTTCACTAGCTGCATCGACTGGGCAATGCCCGGCGGCCACCTTGCGGTGTACGGCGTCAGCTACGCGGGAATCGCTCGGTTGGGAGAGCGCCACCTTAGGCTAATCCAACGGCTTGAGATAAGATGCGGGCCCCTAAAGACGAGGCGTGGCTGCGGCTGCGATTCAGGATGAAGTTCAATACCGATGATATCCGCATTACCGGCATGGCCACGGTGCGTGAGCCCCAGGCGCTGATGGATGAGCTGCCGCTTTCTGATACGGTGACGGCGGATATTTTTAATGTGCGCAAGCAGGCAGCAGATATCGTCGGCGGCGCTGACCCAAGGCTGCTGGTGGTGGTCGGCCCTTGTTCCATTCATGATCCCGTCGCGGCCATGGATTATGCGAATCGGCTGGCGGAGCTAGCACCCCAGTATGCAGATCAGCTGTGTATCCTGATGCGCGTTTATTTTGAAAAACCGAGGACCACGGTAGGCTGGAAAGGCCTGATCAACGATCCCCACCTAGACAATAGCTTTGATATCAACGGGGGCCTCTTCACCGCGCGTAAGCTGCTGCTGGACATCGCTAGTCTGAAGCTGGGGGCTGGGACCGAGTACTTGGATCCAATAACCCCTCAGTACATCGGCGATCTGGTCTGCTGGAGCGCTATTGGCGCACGCACCACTGAGAGCCAGATTCATCGCCAGTTGGCGTCGGGCCTTTCCTGCCCGGTGGGTTTCAAGAACAGCACGCTCGGTGACACTCAGGTAGCGGTGGACGCCGTTAAATCTGCCCGGCATAGCCATATCTTCCTCTCGGTGACGAAGAGCGGGCACTCTGCAATCTTTTCGACTTCGGGCAACGAGGACTGCCACATCATCCTTCGTGGCGGCAAGACGCCCAACTATGATGCCGAATCAATCGCTGCCGCGGTGAAGCGCCTAACCAAGGCGAATCTGCCCCCTCGACTTATGATTGACATGAGTCATGCCAATAGCGCCAAAGATCACGAGCGGCAGAATTTCATCTGTGATGATATTTGTGGCCAGCTTCGGGGCGGTTCGTCCGCCATTATGGGGGTGATGATCGAGAGCCATTTAGTAGCCGGAAAGCAGAGTCTGGGGGATGAACTGGTCTATGGCCAAAGTATCACCGATGCCTGTATTGGCTGGGCGGATACGGAGCGCGCGCTGGCCAAGCTTGCCGAGGCCGTCGCTTTGAGGAACGCGTAATATGGCCACCTGAGGGTGGCGTTATCGCGGGTGCTCAATAGGCGCCCATCTTGTAGGTCAGCTCTAAACCATACATGCGCGGCATGGTCATGCCCGCAGTTTGACGGCGGTGTTCCGCCTTACCGTGACGCAAGACCTGTAGCACACCAACCTCGTCGGAGACGTTATCGCAGAATGCCGAAACAACGATGTTCTGTTCGTTAGACGTCCAGGTTGCACGAAGGTCGAGACGATCTGAAGCCTGGGCTGTTTCCTTTTCGTTCTCGAAGGGCGAATAGTGGACATCATCGGTAGAGCTATAGGCAGCCAGCAGCGCAAATATCGAGCCATTTTTCAATGATTTTACCCGTTAGGTAATGTCATACGCCAAGGGTCGATGGGAATGAGCGTGCAGTAGAGGTATGTTGTCCAGATGAAGTTGGTAGATAGAAATAAACTGTGAAACTTATTGAAAATGTCCGAACAAACGCATGTAAGTTAACACCCAAGGTTCTCATCGGGGGGCTGATGGTTCACGCAGCATGGGTTTTAGGGTCATTCCTTGCTTGGTTAGGCAATGTAGGCCGGTCTTTCGGGTTTTGCCGCCGCTGATCGGCAAACTACCTGTGTCGCTGGCTCATGGGTGGTAACCTGATATTATCGTCGCGCCCTCGGATGGTAGGTTGGTAAATGGCAATCGGTTAGAGAGGTAGGTATGGCCCAGGACAGTGAACAGTTTGACGTAATTATTGTAGGTGCGGGTATCTCTGGTATCAGCGCCGCCGTTCATCTCAAGCAGGCCCGCCCAGACAAGCGGATTTGTATTTTGGAACGCCGCGAAAACGTAGGCGGAACCTGGGATCTCTTCCGCTATCCAGGTATCCGTTCCGATAGTGATATGCATACCCTAGGCTTTGAGTTCAAGCCATGGACGGAGCAGAAGTCTATCGCTGACGGGCCCTCTATTATGAGATATCTGAAGGAGACGGTGGCGGAGCATCACTTAGCCGACCACATTCGCACGGGGCATCAGGTGATGGCGGCAGATTGGTGCTCTAAGGCCGGCAGCTGGTCGCTAAAAGTCCAGCACAAGGGAGAAGAAAAACAGCTGGCGGCGGCGTTCCTGTTTATGTGCTCTGGCTATTACAGCCACGATGAGGCGCACGACGCAAAGATTCCCGGTGCGGACCAGTTTGCTGGCCCAGTCGTCTTACCTCAGTTTTGGCCGGAGGACTTGGACTACGTTGGAAAGCGGGTCATCGTCGTGGGTAGTGGCGCCACTGCGATGACTATCGTGCCTCGAATGGCGGAAGAGGGTGCCCTAGTTACGATGCTGCAGCGCTCTCCTACCTACGTGGCCTCACGTCCGGACAAAGATCGATTGGCTAATTTTCTGCGTGGGGTCTTGCCCGAAAAGTGGGCCTACGCGATAACGCGTCTGCGCAACATCAGGCTGCAGGAGCAAATTTATCGCCGCTCTCGCGCTGCACCTGAGAAGGTTAAGGCATTCCTCTTGGGCATGGTTAAAAAGGGACTGCCAGAGGGGTACGACGTGGAGACGCACTTTACCCCCAAATATAACCCCTGGGATCAACGGCTCTGCCTGATACCAAATGGCGATCTGTTCAAGGCTATTTCATCGGGTCAGGCAGAGGTTGTTACCGCAGCTATAGACCAAATTACTGAAACAGGCATTCGGTTGGAATCAGGGGAGACCTTAGAGGCGGATATCATCATTCTAGCTACCGGGTTGAAGATGGTGCTGCTCGCGGACGTGCCGTTCACTCGTGACGGAGAGGCTATCGATTTTGCTAAGACCTTTACCTACAAGGGAATGATGTTTTCGGGTGTGCCGAACCTGGTGAGTACCTTCGGCTATATCAATGCCTCCTGGACTCTGCGAGCAGATCTCACGGCGAACTGGGTATGTAGATTGCTTCAGCATATGGATCAGCTTGGGGCGGACACGGTAACCGCCGAGCTGCAGGAAAAACCTGAGGAAGCCCGACCCTGGATTACCGATTTTCCTGCGGGCTATATGTCCAGAGCCATGCATCTGTTCCCTCGGCAGGCTAATGGTCCGTGGCGCAATACCCAGGATTTTGCTCTCGATAAGAAGCTCTTAAAGCAAGCGCCCGTGGCAGACGAGGTTTTGGTTTTCGAGCATCTTCCAGACGTCGATCGTAGCCAGTCGGATGATCAGTCCCCACCTGGAAAGGCTGTTTCGGCTGGTTAGACCCTCTTGCCGGTGAATCGGGCACACAGAATGTTCTATTCTGATGCGCCCGGGCTCTGGGTTTCGGCCAGTGCCTCTCGTTCCAATAGCCTGGCGCCTCTCAAAATGCCGCCCAGGGAGTAGTTGCCCTCGTGGCAGGCATATTCAAACACTTTGTCGTTACTCGCCGGCCAGGGGTATTCGCCGCTCCAGGGCTCTGTCCAATTCGGATCATGCACCGTAAAGGCATAGCGAAGCGTTTGATCGTTGATACGAGAGATACGTTCAATGACGCGCAAGTCCTGACTGGCAAGGCTGAGTGCAGGCTGTTCACGAAAGTGAGTCGTTTCAACCACCAACGTATCGCCATCCCAATGTCCGATGGAATCTCCGAGCCAGGTTCGGATAGTGTTTTCTGGATGCGCCGAGTTAAGCCGAATAACCCGTGTGTCGTGGTTCATTTCATTGTGAATGATCACGCTGTCCTGGGTCTGGACGATACGCTTCAGGTTGTTATACATCACGGGCAGGGCTGGCGGACCTGAGGTCGAGCCAAAACCCAGAATGCAGCGTTCCGCTAACGGACGATTTTCCGGATTGTCGTAGGGCCCCTGGGGCCTGTCGATCCACCACGCGGTGCCTGTATTTTCATGATAGCCAGCACGTAGAGCCATGGCCGCTTTCATACCCTGAGGCGACAAATTAGGCAGCCTGCCATTGGCGGGCTGGGTGATGATCGAGGTGCGATATTGGCCATCAAGCTGGAAGTTGCTTTCGCCAATATCCACATAAAAGGCGTTGTAGCCGCCCACCTTGCCAGCCGCGCCGCTAAACTCGGGGACATAAACCTCGGCACCGCCTTCGGGCGGGGCTTCTCGGTTGGGGTCTGAGGGTTCGTTGTCCTTGGCAAGATTATTCGCCCAGTAGGCGGCGATTTCCTCAGCCTGCTCCGGGGTGATCGTTAGCTTGTTACCGTATTGGGCCGGCCGCTCCAGGGGCGTCAACGTCGCTACATTGTAGGTGCCGGATAGATCGGGTCGATTTTTTTCGCGTTGGTCGGCAAGGGATATGGCCGGGTTCACAAGCAAAAACCCAAGGGACAAAAGCAGCGTCTGAGTCATAACAGGTCTAAACATGGTCTCCTCCGAATGACAATCGTCTGATCCGTACAGTAATTTGCGCGGCTGCTCTTGTCTAATCGATCAGCGAATCATCCTAAGGCCTGTTCTGATCGTTGGGCGGCCAGTTGCTTGATCTTGTCCCGTCTGCCGCTGAGGTGCCAAAGACGGAAAGCGAGACAGGGTGCAACCAAGCCCATGCCAATGGATATACCGGCCCAATAGCCGTAAACACCCAATGCTGGGAAACCTAAATGACCGTTGGCCAAGCCATAGCCTACCGGCAGCGCCAGGAACCAGTACCCGACTAATCCAAAAACCATCGGAACAGTCGTATCTTTATAGCCTCGCAAGGCACCTCCGGCCACGGCCTGGCTATCATCAATGATTTGATAGACCGCAATGAACAGCATTAGGGTTCCCGCTACGGCAAGCACGTCTTGATCATCGGTATAGACACCAACCAGCTGATAGCGAAATGCCACCAGTACTAGGCTGACCACCAGCGCATAGACCAGCGCGAACTTAAAGGCTGCCGAGGCGGTCGAGCGGGCATCGGACAGTCGGTCTGCACCAACTAAGAAACCAATGCGAATGCTAGCCGCGGCGCCGATGCTCATTGGGATCACGTAGGTTAGCCAGTTGAGGTTGCCGGCGATGCTGTGAGCGGCCATATCGACGATGCCAATGCGTGCGATCAAAAACGTGACGATGGCGTAGGCGGCCATTTCAATGAAGATCAGCAGACCGATGGGTACACCGAGTTTTAGGATGTTCATCGCTGCTTGGGCATCAGGTAAGGACAGGCGCTCGAAGAAGCCGGTGGCTTTGAAAAAAGGGAATCGAATAACGCAGAGCATCAGCATGAACTCTATCCAAAAAACGATAGCCGTTGCCCAGCCACAGCCAATGCCGCCCATTTCCGGGAGACCAAACTCACCGTAGATCAGGGCGTAATTGAGCACCGCGTTGATGGGCAGCACGCTACCGGCGATGATCATCGGTGCTCGAGTCTGACCCAGGCCTTCGCAGGCATGTCGAAGAGCTACATAGAGGATAACTGGTGGCATCCCCCAGGCTGCGGCGAAGAGATAGTCAGAAGCGATGCTGGCAATTTCAGGCTGCACGCCGGAAATCTCATAGATGACTGTCACGTTCATGAGAATGATCACCATGAGCGCACTGCTGCCGAGACAGAGCCAGAGCCCCTGCTGAATTTGGAAACCAGTTTCTTTTAGCCGGCCGGCACCGTTGAGTTGAGAAGTGATGGGCATCAGCGCCATGGTGATCCCGGTAAGCAGCATGAAAATTGGCCACAGCAGGTTGTTGCCCAGGGCTACCCCGGCCAGATCAACAGAGGAGTAGTTGCCGGCCATGGCAGTATCAAGAAACCCGGTTCCCATAATGAACAGCTGGGTTAGGATCATGGGCCAGCCAAGCCGCAGGATTGGGTTCATCGCCTGCCAGAAATTCAGGCTGTTGGCCGTTATTGGTTGTTGTATGCCAGTGTTCATGAGGCGCGATGTTACAGGGTTCCAACGGCGGTGCATGAAAATTAGTTGGGGTCGTTGTCGGAAATGTTTTCGGTATGCGGGCACGCTCGCTGTAGACTAATCGGCAGCTGACGGTGGCGAATCGGGACGCGCAGGGCGCCAAGGGGGAAGGGTGAAGGACTTGCCAAGCTACAGGCTAAAGAATCTAGTGGGGAGGGATGTTGACAGCCCCTCAAATGGCCCAGCGTTAGTCTGCTTTATCAAAGAAGACTGCCCAACCTGCCGCGAGGTGATGCCGGCCTTGGCCGATCTCTACCGCGTCCTCAACGGCATCGCCGAAGTTCATGTGATTGGTCAGAATCTCTCTGGTAACCAGCTTCTGGCGGAAGATTTTGATCCGCCCTTTTCTATCCTCGACGACAGCGCCTTGCAGGTGTCCTTCGGTGCCAATATTGAAATCGTGCCCAGCTTAGTGGTTGTGGATGCTTCGGGCGAGACCGCGCGAGTCCTGGAAGGTTTCGTTAAACAGGAGTGGCTGCAGGTTATCGTTGATTGGGTCCAGCCGTTGGGTAATCCGGCACCAGATTTGGACTGGAGCAGTTTCCCCGACTGGCGTCCTGGCTGTGGTTCGCTGTCCGTTGATCCCGCTAATGAACCTCGTCTTCGCGCCCTGCAGGAATGTAGCCCCATGCGTGCGCGACAAATTTCTGTGGGCAGTCAAGATGACGTAGCTGAATTTATGTTTGATCAGGGGTTTTCCGATGGGCTTCCTTTGATTCCGCCGACGCCCGAGCGCGTACTCACCATGCTTGAAGGCTGCAGCCGTGACCCCCAAGAGGTGCTCGCCGTAATGCCCCCTAACATGGGGGAGGTCACCGTTGAAAAAGCCGCCATCAATGCGGTCATGGCGGGCTGTCGACCAGAGTATCTTCCCGTGGTAATTGCGGCGGTAGAAGCCGTTATAGACGAGGCGTACAACATACACGGCGTTATGGCCACTACGATGGGCGCTAGTCCGGTCATGGTGGTGAATGGACCCGTTCGGCATACCCTAGGTATGAACATGGGCATGGGTGCTCTGGGTCAGGGCAACCGCGCCAATGCGACGATCGGGCGCGCACTGCGGCTTATTATTCGAAACGTCGGCGGAGCGAGGCCGGGTGAGACCGAGCGGTCTACCCTGGGTAACCCAATGAAGTTCAGCCTGTGCTTTGCGGAATGGGAGGAACGTAATCCTTGGTCGCCGCTGCATGTTGAACGCGGTTTCAAGCCCGAGGACTCGGTGATCACGCTTTTTACCATGACCAGCGGACCGAATTTGATCGTTGACCAAGATTCCCGCAGCGCTGCGGCGCTTGCGGGCACCTTGGGCCAGACCATGGCATCTATTTTCAATGCCAAGGCGTATTTGGCGACTGACTGTCTGCTGGTCATTGTGCCTGAGCACGTGAATACCTTCGTGCGTGATGGCTACGATAAGGCTGCCATTCGGCAGCGTATCCAAGAAGTGACCCGTCGTCCGCTACGTGAACTGATTGCGGATCAACTCTCCGGAGCGGGGGTAAAGCCAGAGGCCGCAGCGAAGATGGACGCCGAACGACTGGATACGCCCGTAGCCAAATTTAAGTCAGATGAAGATATACATATCGTGGTCGCAGGCGGTGAAGCCGGCAAATTTTCGGGTCTCTTTCATGGTTGGTTAACGGGCGAGATGGGCTCTGTGCCTGTTTCTCGAAAGATTGATTAGCGTCCCGTTATTTCCAGCGATGGGGTATAACTACGGTCACAAGCAGAGGAGAAGATAGCCATGCTGACAATAATGGATCCGACGAATGAGTCGGTGCCTGTTACCAGACAAATTACGCCGAGGCCGGAGCAGATTAAAGGGCGCGTAGCGTTGCTGGATATCTCAAAGCCGAGAGGCAGTGTCTTATTGGACAGGCTGGAGGAGGCATTATTTCAACGTCTCCCGGGTGTGGAAATTAGCCGGTACGCAAAGCCAACCTTCGCGAAGCCAGCTCCAGAGGCGCTTCGCCAAGAGATTGCGGCCAACGCAGATTTTGTTGTCGAGGCGCTGGCTGACTGAGGCTCCTGTACCACGTGCAGTTTGCATGACACGGTATGGTTTGAAATTCACGGAACGCCGGCGGTATCTATTGTCTCTACCGAATTCGTGAGCGCAGCGGCGGTTCAGGCCGATGCTCTCGGTATGACTGATGCGCAACGGGTCTTTGTTCAGCATCCGATACAGGATGCCACGGATCAGGAGATGCGTGATAAGGCGGATGCCATTGTCGAGGCGACGCTCGCGACGCTAACCGCCGCCAAGGGGGCTGGTGACGAGGCGCTAGAGTGACGCACAGATATGACCGCCATCTACCACGATGACAGATCCGGTCATATAGCGCGACGCATCGCTGGCGAGCAGCAGCAGCGGACCGTCCAGGTCTGGAAACTCGCCAATGCGTCGCATGGGAATATTTCTTATAAATTCTTCCGCCATTGGAGACTCCAGTAGGAGTCGGCTTACATCGGTTAGAAAATAACCGGGCGCTAGGGCATTGACCCGTATGTTGTATTTGGCCGCTTCAAGCGACATGACCTCTGTCATACGCGACATGCCGCCCTTGGATACGGCATAGGAAAACTGTCCCTTGATGGTGCGGACGGAGGTGATGCTGGAGACCATGATAATATTGCCACCGGACTGCTGATGAGTGACGACGCGGTCCGTATAAAGTTTCGATACCATCCAGGCAGCTTTGAGATTGGTGTCTAATACAGAGTCCCAATCCTCCTCTTCGGTGGTGTAGTAGGTCTTCGCTCCGGATTCCACACCAGCGTTGTTAATCATGCAGTCCAGGCGCCCATGGCGTTCAAAGGCGCGGTCTAAAAACGCTTCGATGCTGGTTCGGTCTGTCACGTCAAGCGCGATGGCTTCCGCCTTACCCCCTGTCTCAGAAATCTCGGCGACGCGTTGGGCGAGTTTTTCTTCTCGGCGAGCGCCGAGAATAACGTGGGCGCCCTGGGCCGCCAGGGTGCCCGCGAAATGATGGCCAAAACCCGAGGAGGCCCCAGTAATGGCGATGACCTGACCGCTTAAATCAAAGGTAGTTGTCATAGTCGGCTCCGCTTGGGTTAGGACAGGCGCCTGGCTGCTTGGCCACCCAGGCTACTGATATCTGCTGCTATTTTACATAGACTCCCCGGTTGCTGCCGCTAGACTGACTGTGATGTTAAGCAAGGAGAGTAGCTTGAGCGTTAGGAGATCGTTGCTATATATGCCCGGAGCGAATGAACGTGCCCTGGAAAAGGCAAAGGGCCTGGATTGCGATACCCTGATCTTCGACCTAGAGGACGCCGTAGCGCCCCAGGCCAAGGCTCAAGCACGAGCCCAGGTGGTTACTGCGGTAAGGGCGGGTGGATACGGTTACCGCGAACTGGTTGTGCGCTGTAATGGTTTGGATAGCCCCTGGGGTCAGGATGACCTTAGGGCATTGGCTGATACGCCGATATCGGCGCTGCTCTTCCCTAAAATCGAGACCGCGCAGCAGGTGCACAAAATCGCCGCAGAACTGGCCATGGTCTCTCAGGATCTGGCGATCTGGATCATGATTGAGACACCCAGAGCCATTCTTGACCTGGAGCAGCTAGCCAGCCTGGCTTCGGTTCAAGCACTGGTGATGGGGACCAGTGACCTCGTGACCGAGCTGCGGGCATCCCACGTTCCTGGTCGTGAGAATTTGCAGTACGCGCTGCAGCGCTCGCTATTGGTGGCCCGCCTTTATGGCAAGGAGATCTTTGATGGTGTCCAACTCAATTTTACCGACGCAGCGGCCTTTCGCAGTGAATGCGAGCAGGGACGCGCCATGGGCTTTGATGGTAAAACGCTGATTCACCCCAGCCAAATTGGCCCCGCTAATGCGGCTTTTGGCGAGACCGAAGCCCAGGTAGAACGTGCGAGGGGACTGCTAGCGGCCTGGGACCAGGCCCTAACATCAGGCAAAGGCGTCGCTGTGTACGAAGGTCAACTGGTGGAAAACCTCCATGCAGCAGAAGCACGCCGCATCATCGCCCGCAGTGAAGCCCTCGCGGCCAGGCCGCGCTAGGCTTACGAGGTCGCCTGAGGCGTGCCTGTCGAATTTGGTGGGGTAAGCAGGCGTCGTTTGAGGCTGCCTACCTGGTGCGGGATGGCCAGCATTGCCGGAGTTGTAACCAGCGTGAGCATTGTGGCAAAGGTTAGCCCTGACACAATGGCCTGAGACAGCGGTACCCAGAAGGAGGAGAGCATGCTACCGAAAATGATGGTCCTGTTTACAAAGTCGATACTGATGTTGCAGGCCAGGGGCAAAAGTCCAAAGACGGTAGTCACCGTGGTTAACATCACCGGGCGCAGGCGTTGGGCGCCCGTTCTCACAATGATGTCGATATAGTGGGCATCTGGGTTCTCGCGCATGATCTGGTTATAGGTATCGATCAGCACGATATTGTTGTTAACCACAATGCCCGCAAGCGCCACCACGCCTACGCCGGTTAGAATCGCACTGAACGGATTTCCGGTCACCAAGAGACCCAGCAGTACCCCGGCTGTAGATAGGACGACGGCGAAGAGGATCAGCGCGCTCTGATAAAAACTGTTGAACTGGGTTACCAGCAGCACAAACATGAGCAGCAGCGACAGGCCGAAGGCGATGCCCACAAAGGCTAGAGATTCGGCCTGCTCTTCGTTAGCGCCGCGAAAATCGATGGAAAGTTCCGGCGGCCAGTCTTGGCTGTCTACCCAGGCCTGCAGTTCTTTGACTTTATCGTCAGCCAGCACGCCAGGCGCCACGTTGGCGAATGCGGTTTTGATCGGTTTGCCGTTGCGACGCTGTAGGGTGTCCACATTGGGCACCGGTTCCAGGGAAACGAAGTTGGTTAATGGCACTATGCCGCTGGCCGTGGCCATCTGCAGGTCGTCCAGGGCCTGCATCCCTCTTTGCTCCGAGGGATAACGGACGCGAATGTCCACCGCGTCGTCGGCGCGATCTGGCCGATATTCTGCGACCTTGATGCCGTTGGTGACTAGCTGAACGGCGACGCCAACCTGGGTGACATCCGCGCCGTAGATGGCAGCCTGAGCGCGATCAACGTTGAGCTTAAATTCTACGCCCGGGAGGGAGCGCGTATCTTCGATATCTCTTAGGTCGTCAACGTTTCGATTCATATGGTCCACGATCGCTTCGATGGCGGGATCTAAGAGGCTGCGGTTGTAGGAGGAGACCTCGATATTGATATCCTTACCGACCGGGGGGCCCATATCCATTTCCTTGATTTCCACCTCAATCCCTACGATTTTGTCCGTGCGTTGTCGAATAGCCTCTAGAATTTCTCGGGATCCCGATTGCCTGTCCATCTCATCATATAGCTCAAGGAAGATGCCGCCGATCTGATCCACGCCGCTGCCGTCCTGGCTGGGGCGTCCGGACAGCTGAGTAAAGCTGTTGGTATGTTCGATGCCCTCCACATCCAAAATTTCGTCTTCGACCTCTCTAACCAGGGCATTGGTCTCATCTACGCTGAGGTTGCCTCGGGCTCTGATTTTGACTACGGCAAATTTTGATTCTGCCTGGGAAAAGTAAATCAGGCCGCTTCCGTACTGCCCATAGGCCCAAAAGGTCGTCACCAAAATACCAACCGTCAGCGCCATGGTGAGAATTCCGTAGCGCGCGGCATAGGCAAGTACCCGGGAATAAAGGCCGGTTAGAGAGCTAAGGGTTCTGGGGTCGCCCGTTTCGAGTGTTTGCAGGGTTTCCGTCGTTTTGCGATCCCGACTCCCCGCCTTCCCAATAATCGAGCCGATGACCGGGCCAAACACCAAGGCATAGAGTAAAGACCCGCTAAGTACCGTAAAGACCGTCACCGGCAGATAGCGCATAAATTTGCCCGATACGCCGGGCCAGAACATAAGCGGCAGAAAAGCTGCCAAGGTGGTTGCTATGGAGGCCGTTACCGGCCAGAACATGCGTTTAGCCGCCGCCACATAGGCTTGGTGGGCACCATAGCCCTCGATCATCTTTCTATCGGCATACTCGGTGACCACGATAGCCCCATCGATAAGCATGCCGAGACCCAGCAGCATGCCGAACATGACCATGAAGTTAAATGAGTAGCCCACCAAATAAATAAAGATTAACGAGAAGAGAAAGGACGCCGGAATGCCAATGCCTACGATCAGCCCGTTGCGCAGGCCCATAGCGGCGACGACGATAATCATGACCAAGCCGAGCGCCGTGATGATATTGCCCTCTAGCTCGACGACCTGACTTTCGGCGTAGGGGCCCTGGTCCTGGGAGTAAATAACATCCACCTTAGACGGTAGTCTGGGGCGGTAGGCGTCGACCACGCGCTTGGTCGAAGCGATGGCATCAAGAATGTTGAAGTTGGCGCGCTTGGTGATCTGCAGGCTGATAGCGTTTCGACCGTCAACGCGCGAGTAGCTCGTACGATCTTTGAAGGTGCGACGAACTGTCGCGACGTCGCTGAGGGTAATAACGGTGTCGCCAAGGGTCTTGATCGGGATGTCGAGTACATCCCGCGGATTTTCAATGATCCCCGGGACCTTGATAGAGAAGCGGCCTTCGCCGTTATCCAGGCTGCCGGCAGGAATCAGGCGATTGTTTTGAACGATGCTATTGATAATCGTCGTCGAGGAAAGTTGGTAGGTCTCCAGTACCTTGGGGTCGATGACCGCCTCCATCACCTCTTCCCGTTGGCCCCACATCTCGGCAGCAAGAATGCCAGGCTGGGCCTCGATGGCGTCCCGAAGGTCGAGAGCGATGGTGTACAGCATACGTTCCGGGACGTCGCCGACCAGGTTCACCTGAATAATTGGGAAGTCCGAGGTCGACTGTTCCTGAACAACGGGTTCTTCAGCGTCGCTGGGGAATTCAACTTTGGCTCGATCTACGGCTTCGCGCACATCAATGGACGCCTGATCTAGGTCGAAGTCGGCGTCAAACTCAATCATTACCGTTCCGGCATTTTCCGACCCAAAGGACAAGACTTCTTCAATGCCCTCTACCTGCCGCAGCTCTTGCTCCACCGGCATGATCAGCAGGCGCTCTGCGTCTTCAGGAGAAATGCCTTCATGCATCAGGGTGACGACGAAGAAAGGCACCTCAATTTCTGGGTCACCCTCAACGGGGATGACACCTCTGGAAATCATTCCAGACAGCAGGATCATGAAGAGAATAAGCAGGGTCGTGCGCGACCGGGAGATAATCGTTTCAAGCATCGTGATGCCTCTGCTATCCCTCGGCCTGGGCGGTCTTTAGGCCGGGCACTGAGGCCCTGGGCCCCGGCGCGGAGCGCTGATCTGATACGTCTGCCGTTTGCCCCGGTAATCCTGAAGAGATGGGTTGGACGCGTTCACCGACCACCACCAGTTCCTGACCTACGGTGATGATCTTAGTTTGGTTTGGCAATCCGGTCACCCAGACGCCGTCTGGGTCCTCGTCAACTAAGCGGACCGGGTAGAAGTGAACAATATCGTTGTCATCGACGGTGCGGATGCCGTAGCCCCCCTCGTCGTCCAAGCTGAACAAGGCGGGAGAGACCTTATGGGCCATAACGCGTTCGACGGGCAAAAGGATTTCTGTGGTTATGCCGGAGCGTAAGGCTTGGCTCTGATTATCGACCTCAACCTCAATGGCATAGGTGCGGGTATCCGGATCGCTTTGTTGCCCGATAAAGGTA
>MDTB01068439.1_pt1 | contig 14334 bp, 15 predicted proteins | sample 811161 | NCBI WGS metagenome assembly MDTB01 (sample SAMN05326650, study PRJNA326480) | marine metagenome | isolation source: seawater | place: Mediterranean Sea | collected 2009
AAGTACCATCGGCGCTGAAGGGCTTGACTTCCGAGTTCGGAATGGGATCGGGTATAACCCCTTCGCAATAATTACCAGGCAAGCCTATATATTATGTTTTCATATCTATGTAAATACGGTTTTTGACACAATTAAGTAATAATTTATATGATAACTTGAATAAATAAATGGCTATAGTCGATATTATCTTACCAAATTTTAATAAAGAAAATTATTTAAAAGAAACAATTGATTCAATACTAAATCAATCTTTTGAAGATTTTAATCTTTTTATTATAGATGATCATTCAAGAGATAACTCAATAAGTATAATTGAGAAATATTCTGACTCAAGAATAAAAGTTATTAAATTAAAAAGGAATAAAGGAGTTTATTTTTGCAGAAATTTGGGTATGAGGGTATCAAAATCAAAATATATTTCCTTTATTGACTCTGATGACTATTGGGATGAAAACAAATTAAAAAATCAAATTAGTTTTATGGATAAATATGGATACAAGTTTACTTATACAGATTATATTCCATTTATTTCTGAGAATAGTAATAAAAAATTTAAAAAAAAAATTAATGTTATTAAGGAATTCAATTTGAAAAAGTTCATCAATAATAGTTCGATTGCAATGAGCACCGTAATAATTAAAAGATCTATTCTGGAAAATATAAAATTTAAGAGATTAAAAATATGTGAAGATTATTTATTTAAATGTGAAATTTTGAGAAAAAACAATGCATTTAAATGTGAAAATGCTTTGATGTTTTATAGAATTTTACAAAACTCTCTCCAAAGTAATAAGTTAAGTAATTTTTATTGGGTTTGGTATATAAATAAAAAATATAATAAATTAAATTTTTTTAACAATCTAATATCTTTAATATTTATCTCCATCAGCTCTTTAAGAAAATATGGATTTAAATGAGAATTTATTTTGGTGGGCATGATAAGAATTGAACTTATGGCCTCTACGATGTCAACGTAGCGTTCTACCACTGAACTACATGCCCTTTAAAATTTTAAATTTAAAATTTTTTTTAAAATAAACTTTATCTGTAACTTTATCAAAAGTAATTTTAAATTAAATAAAGAAAATCCTAATGATAATAATTTTTTTTTGTGAGTCTTGTACCAATCCTTGAATTCTTTTAAATAAATATCAATTCTTTTATTACTTAAATTTTCACCATGCCATCTATAATATGCTAGTGGTAAATCTAAATAATGAATGTGATTTTCCAAACTGCAATTTATATAAAAATCAAAATCACCGATTATAGAGTAATTACTATTAAAGCTATATTTGTTAAAAATACTTTTTTTCACCATTGTAGTAATTATACCTACTGAATATGAATTCAAAAGTTGTTGAGTAATCATTCCAGAAGGTTTTTTTGTTTTAAAAAATTTTTTACTATCATTCTTAGAATATTTAAAAAGATAATAGTTTGTATATAAAATTTGAATATTTTTATTTTTTTTGAAAAATTCAAGTTGCTTTTCTATTTTATCTTTTTCCCAAAGATCGTCTGTATCTAAAAAAGTTATATATTCTCCACTAGATTTTTTAATGGCGGCATTTCTCGCTTCATACAAACTCAAAAATTTTTTTGAATTAAAATATTTAATTCTTATATCATTTAAACTTTTTACAATATTTTCGCTTTGATCTGATGAAAAGTTGTTATAAAAAATTAATTCTATTTCTTTGTAAGTTTGATTGAGAATGCTTAAAATTGCATCTTTAAGGAATTTTTGTCCATTATGACAATTCATTATTACACTTACTAATGGTGTATTGTTATTTTCTGAGGTTAAATTATTTGTTTTCAATTTAAATTTTAAAACGTTTCAAATTCGTATTTTAGTTCTTTTTTTTTGAAGGTCTGCTAAATGAATTCTCATGTCGTTCATAGTATTTATGATATTTTGTTCAAGTGAAAATTCCTGCCATTTCCAAATATTAGCAAATCTATTTTTAATTATTTAAATACCAACCTATTGTTGAAGCAAGACCGTTTTTAAATTTAATTTGAGGTTTCCAACCAAGTATTTTTTTTGCTTTTAATATTTTGGGGTAACTTTTTGAAATTTCCTCTTGTCTTAATTTAATTTTGCCGAATTGTGGTTTCCCCTTTTTTATATTTTTTTGAATAAAATTTATAATTTGACGAACCTTTATTGGTTTTCCTGATCCAATATTAATTATATTACCTATTGCCTTATTATTCTCAAAACATTTGAATATCGACCGAATAATATCATTAACATGAACGAAGTCTCTTAGTTGAGTACCAGCTGAACATGGAAATTTTTCATCTTTTATGCATGATTTTATTATAAACGGTATTAGTCTATTTGTATCCTGTTGAGGTCCGTATGTCTGATATAATCTTAAAATAGTTACGGGGAAGTTTTTTTTTTTGTAAAGAGTCAATAAATGCTGTGTAGCTAAGTATTTTGATTTTCCATAAATCGAATTCGGTAGAGAAAATTTTTTTTCGTCGTGTGGTGATTTAAGTTTTCCATACTCACTAGAAGATCCAATCTGAACAAAATTTGAAATTTTCCTTTTTGAAAATATATTCGAAAGGTTTTTACAACCAATATAATGAATAATAGCTTTTTTTTTATCAAAATGCTCCACATACCCACCTAAGTTAATAACATAATTATAGTCAGCAATTATCAATTTGTTCAACTTTTTTTTATTTGATAAATTACAAATTAAATATTTTACATTTTTTAATTTTCTTATTTTTTTGGGGTACCTAGTCGATAAACTAGTTACTTTCCAGCCTCTATTTAAGCAATATTTAGATAAGTGAAAACCAATAAAGCCAGTTCCACCAACAACTAAAATTTTTTTTATATTTTTAATATTTTTTGTCAATCTTAATTATTTTTTATTAGTTTTTACATAATTAATTATGCTTTTAATTATATATAATTGTTGATTTTCATTTAAATTATAAAAAATTGGAAGCGATAAAAAGTTTTTATAGTATTGCATTGTGCCAGGGAAACTTTTTCTTGTTTTTTTTTTAAAAAAAGAAAATTCAAATATAGGTTTGTAGTGAAATTGAGGGAAAACTCCTTTTTTATTCAAAAATGTTATTAAAGAATTTTTATTTTTTTTAATTTTTTTAAAATTCAAACCTATTAAAAATAAGTGATATAAGTTTCTTTTATTTTTAGCTTGTGGAAAAAAGAAATAATTTTTATAAGAATAAAGACGTTTAATATAAAAATCGAAAATTTTTTTCCTTTTTTGAGAGAATAACTTTAGTTTTTTTAGTTGTGCAAGACCTAAAGCACAATTAATATCGCTAAGTCTATAATTAAAACCAAGTCGATTAATATCATAATTCCAATAATTTTTTCCTCTTAATATTCCATGGTTTCTTAATTTTTTAATTTCACTAGCAATTTTTTTGTTCCTTGTAAGAACTGCTCCCCCTTCACCTGTTGTGATTGTTTTTACAGGATGGAAAGAAAATACACAGACATCTGAATGCATACATGAACCAATACTAAAATATTTTTTTTTATATTTGTATTGAGAACCCAAAGCATGACATGCATCCTCAATAAGATAAAATCCAAATTTTTTTTTTAGATAATATAGATCAATATTATTTTCGACATATCCTCCCAAGTACATAGATACAACAGCTTTAATTTTACTCAAATTATTTTCTTTAATACATTTGTAAATATTTTCAGGTGTCATTTGTCCATTATTTCCGTCAACATCAACCAAAAAAATTTTGGCGCCTAAAAGGTCAGCTGTTCTATATGAAGATATAAAATTTATTGAAGGCATTAATACTACATCGCCTTTTTTTAAGTTAATTGACATAAAAGCTAAATGTAAACCTGCGGTTCCACTAGAACAAGAATATGCAAATTTTGAACCAAATTTTTCTTTTAAAGCTTTTTCAAATTTTTCTACGTATTTGCCTGTAGTAATAAATTTTTGGTTTAGAGATTTAATTACTTCAAATTTATCAATTTTGTCTAAAGATTGTCTTCCGTAGGGAATGTTATATTTTTTTTCCATATAATAGTAATAATTAAAGTTTTTTAAAATGTTCTCTTAGTAAATCTAAATCTCTTTTGGTATCCACACACTGCCAAAAACCCTTGTGTTTGTAAGCCACAAGTTGTTTTTTTTTGTAAATTCTATCTAAAGGTTCCCTTTCTAAGAAGGTTTGATCATTTTTGATATATTTCAAAAACTCGGGTTCAATTACAAAAAAACCTCCATTTATCCAGCCTTCGTCTAGTTTAGATTTTTCTTTAAAATATTTAACATAGTCTCCTTTTAATTTTATGGCTCCAAATCTTGCTGGAGGTCTAACCGCAGTTAAAGTTACCAATTTTTTTCGTTTTTCATGAAACTTAAGTAATTTTTTTATGTTTACACTTGATAAACCGTCACCGTAAGTTAGAAAAAATTTATCTTTTTTTAGAAATTTTGTTAATCTCTTAAGCCTTCCCCCTGTCATTGTTCTTTTACCAGTTTCAATTAGGTTTATTTTCCAGCCAAAATTTTTTTTTTTAAAAAAACTCTTTATAATTTTGCTTCTATATCCTAAAGCTAAATAAAAATTTTTGTAACCATAATTGGAATAATGTTTCATGATATGATAAATCATCGGTTTGCCTTTGATTTTAATCATGGGCTTAGGTATTGATCGAGTTTGCTCTGATAATCTCGTACCTAACCCACCAGCTAAAATTACAACTTTCATCTTTTTTTTTCTAACATTTTAAATTGAAATATTTTAATTTTTTTTAATTAAAAAATAATGATTTTTTTTAAATATCTTTATAAATTTTTTACCTTCATGAGTCTTTAAAAATTCATCCATTGCGTACAAGGCTCCATATAAAAGGGGAGTATTTGGAGGATCTTCGCACATTATAATACCATTATTAACAATTTTCATTGATACCTTTTCTAAAGCTGCAAATGTTGCTTCATACATATCTACGTCAATATGGGCTAGACAAACTTTAGACACTTCATCGGGCAATTCATCTTTACAGATATTATTTGTAAATAATTTATAATTATTGAATTCCTTAAAAGTATTTACTAATAATTTCTTAGTTTTGCCTTCTGTGTCAATAAAATGGGATTTGTACCATTTAATATCATAACTTTTTTCACTCTCTTTATAATTAAAACCCTCGAAGGTATCGAGTAAAAAAACTTTTTTGCTCAAGTTTATTTGCTTTAAATAATTAAGTGCAGTCAATGCAGAACCTCCCTCGAAAACTCCTATCTCTAGATAATCTCCGGGAAGATTCTTCGTTAATTCTATTGCTTCACAAATATTTTCATGTGTGTTAAGTGTTGAAAGATAATTACCAGACATATTTTTTTTTTGTAAAAAACTTTTTTTTATGGCCTCCATACATTTAGGATTTGTGAATCTATAAGAAGTTGCATTGCTATGATCAACTGTTGACCTATAATTTTCAAACTCTAAAGATTTGAAATAACCTTTATTTTTAATAATTTTATTTATATGAGATAAGGCAATTTGATCGGATGAGAATAATAAAAAAAATAAAGAGTTATTTATTTCCTCTTCTGATAAATTTTCAGTTGAATTAATTTTTGTAATATTTAGATCATTTAATTGTTTTGTATTAATTTCTTGATTAAGGTCAGATAAAATATACAAATTGTTGAATTTTTTTTCACTAATTTTTTTTTTTACAATATCCTCGTTTATTGCAGTGATAAAATTATTATCTTCAAATCTCTTATTAATTAAATTTATCTGTTCTGATTTTAAATCATTTTCAAAATTGAGTTTATTGTAAGACTTAATTATAAATTTTTTTATAAACTTAAAATTAAGGAAATATGAGAGGTAAATTTTTTTAAAAAGATTGTAGATCATTTTTTCCAGTTATATTTGAAATACTTGTCATCATATGGTTTTCTTAACATTTCATTTTCGTTATGAGGAATTGTTAAACAGTTTGCAATTATCGATTGGTCTTGATGAATACCTTTAAACCCATTCCATATATTTGGAGGAATAGTAACTAAAAAATAGTTTTTAGTAGAAAGAATAATTTCTTGATACTGATTTTTTGTAGGGCTATTTTTCCTGTCATCAAAAAGTACGAGCTTCACCTCTCCGCTTACACAAGCGTAATTTAAGTATGACTCTTTATGTAAATGCCAACCTTTAATTTTATCATAATTTATTGTTGAAAAGTAAACCTCTCCAAATTTTTTAAACACAGGACTGTCATTTCTAAGCATATGCATAACTGAACCTCTATCATCTGAAATAATTTTCAAGTGTGAAATTTTGATATCATGAATCATAAAAAAATTATCTATTTACTTTTAAAAGTTTTTTTTATTTTTCTAAGTATAAAATAAATTATAGAAAGCCAAGCATTAGGATATATCAAATTATAAAAAAAATGTTTCTTTAAATTCACATAATTTGACCCCATTTTTTCACCATTTATAAATATTTTAAAGAAATAATTAAAAAAATTCCTTAAAGAAAAGTTTTTTTCATAAATATATTGGAAAAGATTAAGACCTTTGCTCCTATAATAATCTAAAGCTTCGGGTATTCTAACAATTTCAACAAGTGGATAAATATCTTTCCATTCCCTTTCTCCATATAAATTTATACTAAGTGGTTTAGAGCAAAAATATGATTTTGAATTTTTAAAAGCTTCACAAAATATTTTTATATGAAAACAGGTATTTTCAAAATTAGACCAATAATTTTTGTCTTTTATCAACTTATAATCAATTATATTTAAATTTTTATTCCAACCATCTCTCTTAAAAACACACACAAAAACACCTAAGAGATAATCGAAAGCTATCTTATGTTTAATTAAATCAAAAAATTTTAATCTTTCATCGTTTTCTAGCGAGGATAATTTGTTCATTTTTTTTGGTAAAAATTTAGTATCAAAAGGATGATTAAATTTTTTAAGATAATTAGTATCTAGGTGACAAGAATTAATCCAAAAAAAATCACATTCTTTATTTTTATTAATAAGAGATTTTAAATCGCCGATTGCGTTTGGAAAAAGTAAATCATCGTCTCCCAAAAACCAAATGAATTCATTTGTTGCCAAAGAAGCAGCTTTTAAAAAATTTAGTGCCGCTCCGAGATTTTCTACATTTTTATTAAATTTAATATTTAATTTTTTTTTAAAAGGATAAATTACTTTTTCAATATTTTCATTAGAGCAATTGTCAGAGATACATACTTCAAAATCTGAGTTTGTTTGTAATGATAGTGAATTTAAACAATTGAGCAAACTCCTTGGTCTATTATATGTAGGAATACAAACTGATATCGACATTAAATTTGTTACTTATTGAAATGTATAGGGACAGCGATTGACTTAAAAATTTTTGCGACGTAGTCGATATTCTCAAAACTAATATTTGCATGGTTTGGTAGATAAATTCCATACTGATCAACAAACCTGGCATTATTCAATTCCTTTTTATTAAAAGAAATTTTCTCTAAAAAGGGTTGCTGACCCATATTACCACATATCAAAGGTCTTGTTTGAATCTTTTTGGACTTTAAATATTTAAAAACTTGAACTCTATTTTTGACAAAGGTTGCGTATCCAAAGCTTGAGATTACGTCAAGTTTACTTTTTTGAAACCAAAAGTTTTTGAGTTTTTTTTTGTAGTAATTAAAATTAGAATGCCGTTTATTTGATATCTTATTAATTTTTTTTATTTGTTCTATTCCCAATTTTGCATTTAAATCTGTTGATCTGATATTGAAACCAGAAAAATAAAATGTAAAAAATGATTTAAATTCATCAACATTATATTTTTTTTCTAAAGCTTTTTTATAATCCCTTTGCATGTCCCTAGACCAACCATGTGACCTTATTGACAAGGCTATATTATAAAATTTCTTACTATTTGTTGAAACCATTCCTCCCTCAATTGTTGATATATGATGACCATAATAAAAAGAATGTGAAGAGGCTAATCCAAATGTTCCAAGACTCTTTTTGTTTACTTTGCTACCAAGACTTTCACAATTATCCTCTACCAATTGAAAATTATATTTTTTTTTAAAATTTAATATTTTATTGAAACTATTTGAGTGACCAAGAACATTTACTAGCACAACCAACCCTGGATTAAATTTTTTACATAAATATTCTAAATGCTTTATATCAAGACCCAAATTATCTTTGTCACAATCACATAAAAAAACTTTATAGCCTAGTTGTAAAAATGGACTTACTGTTGTTGACCATGAAACTGATGGCAAAATAACAACTTTATTTTTTAAAAATTTGCCTTCCAACAAGGTTTGGGCTATTAGCAAGTTAGCTGAAGATCCAGAATTTACAAAAACTGAATTTTTAATTCCAATTTTCTTTGAAAATTTTTTCTCAAAAATTTTTGTAATTTTAGATTGGTTTAAATAGCTTTTCTTTTGTAAAAATTTTATTATAACTTGATAGTCATGATTATCTATTGTGTTGTGAGCTAATTTTATCATTTAAAAATTTCTATCAAATTCTTTTAAATATTTAACAACATAATTGAACTGCGCATTAGTCATGTTTGGATATGTTGGTATTGTTACTAAATCCTTCCAAGTTTTGATCGAATTACTAATTTTATGTTTGTATTTTTTATATAACGGATGTAATGGCAAAGGTTTGATATATACTGTTGTTGCTATTTTTTTTGATTTTAAAAAGTCAATTAATTGATCTCTCTTTTTACACTTCACTGTGAACATCCAATAAGATGAATTTTTAAATTTATACGGAAACGCTGGCTCTAAATTTCTACATTTTTTAATTGAAGAGATATATTTCTTTATTATTTGAGACCTTCTTTGATTGAAGAACTTTAGCTTTTTGAGTTGTTCTATACCAATTGACGCCATTAAATCAGTCATATTATATTTAAAACCAAGTTTTGTAATTGAGTAATTCCAATGTTTTGTTTTTATGTTGCCCTTTAAACTTTTTTTATGTCTAACTAATGGATCTTGATCCCACCCGTGGTAACTTAAGGTTTTAAGATCTTTTACAAATTGTTTTTTATTAGTTGTTATCATTCCTCCATCTCCACCGGATGTCATAATTTTTATTTCTTGAAAGCTGAAACATCCAAAGTCACCCCATGTCCCGAGCTTTTTTCCTTTGTAATTTCCTCCACAAGTTTGGGCACAATCTTCTATTACGATCATCTTTTTTTTCCTCGCCCATGGCACAATCTTTTCCATTTCGCACGGTTGGCCATTAAAGTGCACAGCTATAATAGCCACACAATCTGATGAATATTTTTTTTTTATATCCTCGAAGCTCATAACTAGAGTTTTCGGATCGATATCTACAAAAACCGGTTGTAATCCACAATACAAAACTGAAGCTGCGGATGCACTAAATGTCATTGCCGGTACTAAAACTTTTTTATTTTTTTTAAAGTTATTGACTGCTAGCGACAAGTGTAATGCCGCTGTACATGAATTTAATGCTATTGAATGCTTAACGTTAAAATATTTACTCCAAGCTTTTTCAAATTTTCCAACATTTGGACCATAACCTAACCAGGAATTCTTAAAAGTTTTTTTGATTTGTAATAGTTCTCTATTATCGACGGTGGGTGTAGATAATCTTACTTTTAAATTTTTCATTTTTTTTTATAAATCATAACCAAAAGCACTAAGTTTTTCGTTTAAAAAATATTTATAGTTATCTTTATCAATAATGTGAAATATAGGAAGTGGCAAAACTAGCTTACCTCCTTTTAATATAAAGTTCCTTTCTTGTTTAATTACCTCAGATCTAAAGGACCATATTAAAACAAAAAGATATTTTGGTTTTAATTGTCGCATTTTTCTTTTTGATATAATTTTAATATTTGAACCTGCGGTATAACGATCCCATTTTCTTGGATTTCCATCAGCTATATATTTCAATACGTTTGAGTTTATTTTACAATGATTTAGAATTATATTTCCTTTTGTTGAGGCGCCATAACCAATTACTTTATTTTTATTATTACTTAAAAATAAATTTATTACCTTTTTTACATTCTGTAATCTTAGATTAAATTTTCTATAAGTATTTGAGTTTATTAGTTTTTCTTCAGTCAAAATTTTATTAATTTTAAAATTATTGGATTTAATTTTATTTTGGTTTTTAACAACTTTTACTTCTGCACTACCTCCATTAATTTCATTAAAATTTACATCATTAATTTTGAGACCATTATTATCCAAAATTTTTTTAAAAGTAGTGAGTGTGTAATATGTGACATGCTCGTGATTTATTTGGTCATACGTAAGATTTTTAATTAATAACGGAAAATATGAAAACTCTACTATCCACATTCCATTATTAGATAATAATTTACTAATATCTTTACAAAATGCATTGGGGTCGTTTATATCATAAAACATTGCGAACGACGTGATCAATGAGAATTTTTTTTGATTAATTTTTTTTAATTTATAAAAATTATCAATTTTTTTTTTTGAAAAATAATCTACAATTAAATTAATATTCTTTCGCTTGAAAGACTCTTTAAATTTTTCTGATGAAGGATCTATCGCAAATAGTTCCAAATCTTTATTTTTATTTTTTAACAGATTTAAGAATGTTGGGTCGCTACTACCTATATCTAAAACCCTATTAAATTTTTTTAGTTTTATTTTGTCTGTCTTTTTTCTCATATGATTTATCATTAAGTTGCTTAAAGATGTCCAGTATCCATACCCAGATCCATACATTTCACTTGAGGGTGCAACTTTATTTAATTGAATTAGATTGCATTTCACACATTTAAATAAATCGAGAGAATATAATTTTAATTTTTTACTTTTTAAATATGTTTTACTACTTACAGGTTGGGAACCTATATTAATAATTTTATTTAAAATACGACTTTTACAATTTCTACATTTCATGTTTTAAATTAGAAATATAATTTTTTATTTGGGAGAATGTAAATTTTAAAATTTTATTTCTTGAACTTTCTTTATCGTAATATTTATACCAACTTAAAGTAAGTTTTAATGCTTGCTTAGAGCTCATTATTGTTTCCCACTTTAAAAATTTTAAGGATTTAGTGCTATTAAGAGATAAATTTGTTGACTCATAAAATTTATTTTTTTTAACAATTATTTTAGATTTTGAATTTAAATATTGTTTTGAAAATTTAGCTACTTCAATCACTTTTAAATTATTTTTTTTACTTGGACCGAAATTCCATGAACCCACATATTTTTTTTTGTAAAAAAGTTTTTTTGACAGGCTAATGTAGCCAAATAAAGGTTCGATAACATGTTGCCAAGGCCTTGTAGCATTTGGGCTTCTAATTACGAGTTTTTTATTCTTTATAAATGATTCTGCACAATCTTTGACTATTCTATCTTTGGTCCAATCACCCCCACCAATACAATTTCCTGATCTTACAGTTGAGATATTGCAATTTTTTCCTTCAAAAAATGATTTGGTATAACTTTGGGCAATTATTTCTGCTGCAGCCTTGCTGCCACTATATAGGTCATGCCCACCCAACTTATCAACTTCATTGAAAGATTTTTTTTTCTCCAAATTTAAATATACTTTATCGGTGGTCGCGATAACTACTGATTTAACTGTTTTACTTAGTTTGGTGGCCTCTAAAAGGTTAGCAACACCCATTACATTTGAATTAATTGTGTTTAATGGTGTTTTATAACTTTCGAGCACGCTGGATTGACCTACCAAATGAAAAATTATTTGTGGATTGTGTTTTAGTATTACAGATTTAATCTTTTTTTGATCCAAGATATTATGCCTATAATCTTTTTCTAGAAACTCAGTAAGTTTTAGTCCATCAAAAAAATTTGGCTTCGAAATTGGATTTAAAGCATAGCCAATAATTTTTGCCCCCCAAACTTGATAAAATTAATGTTAACCAACTTCCCTTGAAGCCTGTGTGGCCAGTTATCAAAACTTTTTTATTTTTCCAGAAATTATTTCCCATTTAATATTCTTTTTAATCTTTGAATTTTTTTATACACTTTTTTATTTTTTTTATCATTTAAAAAATTTAAATCTTTTTGATTGTCTACTGAGTACCATATTCCTGATATATTTCTAAAGCTTGATTTAAATTTTTTTATTATTTTTGGATAGAAACTTTTTTCAAAATTATCGAATATTTTAAAATTTAGTTTAAGTAAATCTGTGCTTAAAATTGATATTCCTGAGTAAATATATCCTACAAAATTTTTTTTATTTTTTGATAAAATAGCATTAAAGCTAGTCTCTCTCTCAAAGCTAACTACTTTTTTGTTAGTCATTCCTACTATACCATAAGGTAATTGTGCTTCACTACCTAAAAATGTGATTTTATTTCTTCTGTCTTCATGAATGCTAAAAATATTTTTTAAGTTAAATTTAAAAACACCATCTCCATTTAATAAAACAAAATTTTTGGATTTAATAAAATTTTTAATCCTAAATATTCTATTAGAGATTGATGTATTTTTACCGGTAAATATTATTTGTATATTTTTTTTCTTAAGTTCTTTTTCATTTAAAAGGTATCTTCTAATCATCTTTCCTTTGAAACCTACTGGTAGAATGAAATGATTAAAAGAATTCATTGAAAGTGCCTTAATGATGTACCATATAATTGGTTTCCCGTGGACTTTTAACAAAGTTTTTGGCATTTTTTTTCCTAAACTCCCTAATCTTGTACCTTTACCTCCACAAAGAATTACTGCAGTCTTAATTTTCATTTTATAAATAAGGTTATTAATATCTTTGTATCATAAATAAAAAGTTTAAATAAATCTGAATGGATATTAATTTTTTATTCATGAATATTTTTTTTCGTAAAAATTTGTTGCATCGTGTATATAGTCATGAAGTCGTATATTGTATTTTTTTAGTCTTCCACATATTTGGGTCTTTAATAGATTAAGTGAATAATCACTAAAAAGGTACTTTTCACCAATTAACAAGTTATCTAATTTATCTAAAGATTTAAAAATTAATAAATTTTTTGAAAATTTTTCAATGTTATTATAGTAATCATTTAAATAATCCAAATTTTTTTCTTTATTTCTATCTATTGTCAAAACTTTAATTTTTTCAATTTGATTATTTTCTAATTTATTTTCTATTTCATTTAAGTAACCATTCTCAATTATATTATGAGCTAGTATAAATTTAATTTCTTGTGTCGATACTTTTTCATTAATAAAACTCCACATTTGAGCTAATCGAATAGGATGTGACAAATAATTCTTGTAAACTTTATCAAAATCTAAGGTTTGAAGAACTGAAAAAAAGTTTTTTATTTCGTCTATTTCATTTTTATTAAATTCTTTAAGATATTTATCAACAAAACTGTCAAACAGATTTTTTGGTGATACCGATAACGAATTTTTTTTTTTTATTTCTTCTGTTTGTATATTTGCATAATTAAAAAAAAAACTTTTAGACATTATATTGATTTCATTATGCCGCCATCGACCGGGATGGCTGCACCATTAATATAACCTGATAATGGAGAACACAAAAATATGATAAAGTTAACAAAATAGTCTGGGTCAGCAATATATCCAACTGGTATTGCGTAAGAAGCGTTTTGCAAAGTTTTTTTAAAATTTAATTTATTTTTTTTAGCATAAATTTTAATTAATTTAATTGTTCTATCAGTCATTACACCTCCAGTTAATATTGAATTAAACGTTATATTTTTTTTAGACAACTCCCTTGATGCAGTTTTCATGTAGCTAATAAGTGCTGATCTGGTAATATTTGATAAAGCCATATCAACATCGGGTTCCAGTCCAGTGGTTGAAGACAAATTTATTATTCTTCCGCCTTTGTTCATAAAGTTTTTTTTTATAATTTCCTGACTAATATAAATTAAATTTAATAGGCACTGATTTGTTGCGTCTTGGAAATCTTGAAACTTCAAATCTTTTAAAGATATAGGCTTTGGCCCAGGTGCATTTAAAATAAGTATATCAACTTTATAATTCTTAAAGATTTTTGATAAACTTTTTTTGATTGATGTTAAATTATTAATATTGAGTTCTTGAATATCGACGTCAAGACCAGTTTCCTGATTAATTCTTTTTTTTGCCTTTATTAAATTTTTTTTTGATGACGATGTTATAGTCACCTGGCAACCCTCTTGGACTAAACCTTTGGCTATAGCAAAGCCAATACCTTTTGAGGAAGATAGAACTAAAGCTTTTTTATTTTCAAGATTTAAATTCATGTGATCTAAATATGTATCTTAATTCAATAAGATTTAATATTTTTTTTTCAAAATC
>MDTB01070502.1_pt1 | contig 14334 bp, 7 predicted proteins | sample 811161 | NCBI WGS metagenome assembly MDTB01 (sample SAMN05326650, study PRJNA326480) | marine metagenome | isolation source: seawater | place: Mediterranean Sea | collected 2009
GATGAAGATCAAGACTGGGAGGATGGTGAAGATCTTAATGGTGATGGGATTTATCAATTGTCTGAATATTTTGGTGATGATATTGGGATAGATGGAGTTGCACCCGGTGAGATTAACTATACAGGTCCAGATGCTGATGGATCTGAATGCAACCATAGACCTGATTTTTTAGAGGGAGTTGGTTGTGAGCCAAATTTTAATACGACGGATGTTTCCGAGTCTGATATGGTAGGGTTAACATCATTTCGTATGTTCCCAGTTCCTAGCCATGCTGCATCAAACGAGACTGAGTGGTTTAAAAATGATCAAGTTATGTGGGACATTGTTGGGGGAGACACCCTAGAAGAATTCGAAGGGAATATATCAAATCTGATTGAAGTATTTGCTTCCGGTCCTTTCCCGCTATTCCAAGGCCGTGTAGAAAGAATTTCTATGGCAGAGCTTCACTCGTATGATCCCTTAGTTGGATTGAACTCTGATGATCATACTGCTCCTGCTCTGTATGAATTAAAGCGTATTGTACAGGTTATATACGAAAAAGATTATCGTTTTGCGCAACCACCAAAAATGCCAACACTCACTGCAACGGCAGGAGACGGAGAGGTTATTCTAACTTGGGATGATGTTGCAGATACACGTACAAGAGATCCATTTGTTGGCAACATTAATGATTTTGAAGGATATAAGGTATATCGATCATCGGATAAATATATGGCGGATCCTGAAATTATAACAGACGGCTATGGGACACCAATGTTCAAAAAGCCCATTTATCAATGTGACTTGATCGATGAGTATAGTGGGTTCACTGATTTTGGCCTTGTTAATGGAACAGGATACAATTTAGGTACGAACTCAGGAATCACTCATATTTTTGTTGATAACACAGTACAAAATGGGCGGACATATTACTATGCTGTTGTAGCATATGATTTTGGAGCACCAGACATTGGCCCTGGGATATCGCCATCTGAAAATAATGCAATTATTGAGCTAGATGAATATGAGAATATTCGATCGATAGGTAAAAATGTTGCCATTGTCGTTCCTCACCAAGCCGCTGCAGGATATGTGCCTCCATCACTTGAAATTCAAGAAACTGAACTGCTTGGGTCCGGAAATGTAAATCCACATATAAGGGCAAGAGGAAGTTTAAAAGAAGGTCACGAATATGCTATTACATTTGGTATAGATACGTTGATGGGTAGTGTGATAAGTGGATATGACTACGGGTTTCAGTATGTTACGGATGAAATTCTTGTTTATGATGTAACAGATAGTGCGTATCTAGTTTATTCAGAAAATTCAGAAAAATTTATAGGTACAAACCTTATTGAAAGAGAGTTTGAGAGTTCTCCCAATTATTGGACTCTAAATCCAGAAAAATCGATTTCAACTGATATTTTCGAAGGTCTTCAAGTTGAAATTGAAAACTATCTTGAGGTACCAGAATTTAGCTATTCAAAATCTGAATGGATTACAGGTAATGGAATTATGAGAGTCGTTCCCTCGGTGGTGGAGGGACTTAAACTGCCCTGGAAATATCATATTGTATTTACTAATGACGATTCGATCTTTGTAGGAATGTCTGCATTAGGTACCGTTCGAGATGAAAATGGTTCTTCAATAGGCTCTGCAAAAATTACTGAACCAGCACTGAGTTTTTATGTTCTAAACACCTCTTTTGTAGACTCAACTGGGAATCATCCTATGATGGACATGGTGATACACGATGTAAATGATAATGATTCTATAGATATTTTTGAAGATAGAATTATGGTTGGAGCTTCAAGTGGTAACCGTTGGAGAGGAACTGCATTTGTAATAGATTTTCTCCTAACAACTGAGGCAACCTTTCCACAGCCTGGAGATGTTTTTCAGCTAGATTGGAACAGGCCTTTTTTTGAAACTGATACTATAAAATTTACTGTCAATGTGAATGAATCAATAGATACTGAATCTCTCGCAAGTACTATGGATGATATAAAAGTGGTTCCCAATCCTTACGTAATGACGAACATGATGGAAGAAGCGGTAACAAATCCTTATCTCAATCAAAGAAGAAAATTAATGTTTACACATATCCCGGCTGATTGTTCGATCAAGATATTTACTGTAAGTGGAGTTCTTGTAGATGAAATCCAAGTTCAGAATGAACCAGAACGTGGCATTGTACATTGGGATATGCTTACTAGAGAAAGCTTGGAGATTGCTGGGGGTATGTATATCTATCATATTGTTTCGAATATTACTGGTGATACAAAGCTTGGGAAATTTGCGGTGATAAATTGATTTTGCGTGCCAAAATAATATTTTTATTTGTATTGATGCTTGTTCCGGTTAACGGGCAGATGATTAATCGCTATGGTACAACAGCTGCGAACTTTTTAGAGATTGGTGTTGGTAGTGATGGAAATGCAATGGGGGAAGCCTTTGTCGCTGTAACAGATGGAATATCATCTATTTATTGGAACCCTGCTGGGTTAGCAAATATTCGAAAACCCTCTGCATTATTTATGATTCATCCATGGCTTGTTGACATCAATATGTTATTCTCTGGTGGAGCCCTCGTCGTACCTGGAGTTGGTAATTTTGGTTTTGGTATTACGCAAATGAATTATGGTGAAATGGATGTAACGACTTTAGAATATCAAGAAGGTACGGGCGAGCAATTTACGGCATCTGATATTGCCGCTTCTTTTACTTTTTCACGAAAAATTGTTTCGTGGTTTTCATTTGGATCATCCATAAAATATATACGATCTAATATATGGCACAGTTCTGCTAGTTCTTTTGCTTTAGACTTGGGTGTCTTAGTCAATACTGATTTTTTGTCTTTTACGGGAAAAGATGAAGATGGTTTGAACATAGGAATGAGTATAGCTAATTATGGTACTCGTATGCAATTTGATGGGATTGATATCTATCAACCTATAGATATTTCAGAATATGAAGAAGGAAATTATGGAGACGTTGCGGGTCAATTTAGGCCATCGGAGTGGGAGTTGCCGCTCATATTTCGTATCGGAGTGGCTCTAAAGCCCGTTGTTACAAATACTACAAAATTGCTTGTCGCAGTAGACGCGTTACATCCAAATAATAATTCTGAATCAATTAATTTTGGTGCCTCTATCGACTATACCATACCTGGAGTTGCTGTTTTAAGCATTAAGGGAGGCATGAAAGCACTATTTATGGATAGCCCACAATATGGTGCGACCGCGGGTGTTGGTGTTGAAATGTTTTACCTTGGAAATCGATCTGTATCTGTTGATTATGCATTTAAATCTATAGGCATTTTAGGAGATGTGCATATGTATACGGTGGGGTTTTCCTTTTAATTTCTATGAGGAGGATTCGACCGTGTATCGTCCTTATTGCAATATTCTTTTCTCATTGTTCTGACCAAAGTCGTGTTTACGATGATCAAGTATTGGCTTATGTTGGAGCAAAAACAATAACAATCCAGGATTTTATTAGACGGTCAGAGTACACCATAAGACCTGTATATTGTAGACAATCCAACTATATCCATAAAAAGATTATACTAAATTCATTAATTGCAGAAAAACTTTTGGCTATAGAGATGGAGAATCAAAATGATAAGAAAATGGAGAGCAAGGGATTTTTATCATTTATCAAGGGAAGAAAAGAACAAGCAATGCGAAAGATATTTTATGATAAAAAATTTCATAAAGATATATCAATCAAAGAAAAAGAAATAAATGAAAAGTATCAAATGGCAGGAAGGACAATAAAAGTAAATTATATAAATCTGCCTGATATGAAAACTGCATTAAAAGTCAAACAACTTAAAGTAGAGGGTATTGGTCTTGATTCAATTTATATGAGTCTTTATGGAGGAACTGTACCAGCTCGTTTTATCAACTGGTTTGATAGAGAGCCTGATGAAATTCATAAACAATTGTTTAAAAAGGATATAAAAAAACACCAGTTATTGGGACCATTTAGAACAGAGACTAACACGTATCTTCTTATGGAGGTTTCTGGCTGGATTGATCAGCCAGTGATAACCGAGGAAGAAAAGCAATTGCGATGGGCAGATACAAAAGATAGAATATCTGAAACAGCTGCTAAAGAATTGTATTTTGATTATGTAAAAAAATTAATGTCTGGTTACCAAATGAAATTAAACAAAGATGTGTTCGATAAATATTCTACCATTGCAGCAGACTATTATCTAAAAAATGAGAATGAAAAAGATAAGGCAATTAATCAAATTATTTGGGGGAATGATGAATTTGAGCAATTTAACAAAATTAATCAGCGTGAGGTTTTAGATCTATCAAGCATATTATTTACTTACAGAGATAAAGATTGGAATATCCAATCATTTAATGACTTGATCAAGTCTCATCCACTTGTATTTCGCAAAAATAAAATGAATAGAAGTGAATTCAGGGCTCAACTAAAATTTGCTATGGCAGATTTACTTAGAGATCTAGAAATTACAAATCAATGTTATAAGCTAGGTTTGGACAATGATTGGAGAGTAAAGGCAAACGAAAGCCAGTGGTATGATGCTTATGCAAGTAAACGCCATATCCAATTATCCTTTCCGGAGCTGGTTGATATGCAACAAATTCTAGATCATTATAATCCGATTATTGATTCACTACAGCAAGTTTACTCAAATGACATAAAGATTAATACAAAAGTGCTGGAAGATTTGGAATTGACAACCACAGATATGATGGTTACACAAAAAGGTATTCCATATCCAATCGTTGTCCCCGCATTTCCGATCGTAACTACGGATGACAGATTAGATTATGGATCAAAATTACATTGATAAAAAGAGGTTGATGATGAAACACTATTCTATATTTTTATTATTTCTAGTTACTATTTTGAATGCGCAAAATTACCGTGGAAGTGAGCTGAGGACTCTTGAACCTGTTCTATATGGAAAGTTTGAATCAAGGTATAAACCTGCACAAGGAGATGGATTGGTGTCTTCTTTCTTTACATTTAATGATAGTTGTTGTGATACTAGCCCTTGGAATGAAATTGATATAGAATTATTGGGTCGATATGATCATGTTGTTGATATGAATACAATCACATGGGGTCAAAGTTCGCACATCCGGCAACACTATGTTCCTTTTAACCCTCATGAAGATTTTCATATTTATGGATTTGAATGGACTCCCGAATATGTAGCTTGGTTTATAGATGGTGTAGAGGTGTATCGTCAAACAGAGAGCCATATAGAGCAGTTATCATATCCACAAAAAATAATGATGAATTTATGGAATCCCACCTATGATGATTGGGTAGGAGTTTGGGATGAGCGTATTTTGCCTCGTTTTTCTTATTATGATTATGTTAGATATGCTTCTTATACCCCCGGCGAAGGTGATGTGGGTACCGATCAAAATTTTACTCTTCAATGGCAGGATGATTTTGAATTTTTTGATTCTACGCGCTGGGAGAAAAGTCACAATCATGGATGGGGAGGAAATCAATCATTATTTATTGAGCAAAATACAGTTTTTCAGGATGGTTATTTAATTCTTTGCCTTACAAATATTGTAGATGCTGGTTTTATAGATAACATCAACCCATCAGCACTGTGGGCTCGCCAGTATAATGAAAATATAACTATACGTTTTTCAGAGGAAATAACGAGTATATCAGCTGAAAATATTTCAAATTATAGTCTTGCTGGTACCACATTTAATGGTGTCACTTTATTACCTGATAATCGTACAGTGCTTTTAAATATGTCTGATGATTTGATCACCTCGTACAGTATGGGTGTTTTTAATATTGAGGACGATAATGATCCTCCAAATATCATACCATGGGAAGTTGTTTGGCTGGATTTTCAACAACCACTTGGTGACACAATAATGATCAATGCTGGTGGTGAAAGTTATTCAGAATATCTTGGCGATCAAGTTTGGGGTCATGAGAAAGAATATGGACACGAAGGTGGAAACTATCAAGCAATTGATAATAGTATAGATATAAGCCTTACTAATAATGATGCAATATATAGATCATCCTTAAATCGGGTTGCATCCTTTAAGGTTAGGGTTAGACCAGCTACATATCATATAAAAATGATGTTTTCGGACAATCATTATGATGAACCTGAGGAGAGAAAATTTGATATAATAATTGAGGATAGTTTATGGATTGATAATTTAGATGTTATTGCTTTGGTTGGACCAATGAGTGCTCTGAATATCAATCTAACCAATGTGACAGTTTTGGATGGTACACTAGATATATACTTTTCATCTGAAATTTATGGTGAAGGTTATTCATCTGCAGGCCCATTTTTAAATGGTCTTGAAATAATCGTTCAGCAGGAATTATCGATAATTGATTTACCACCAGAAACTTTTAAACTATCAAAACCATATCCTAATCCATTTAATCATTCTCTTACTATACCAATTAATGTAACTGATGAGTCCAATATGGAATTAGATGTGATTGATTTGCAAGGCAGACAAGTGGACGTTATTTTTAACGGTCCTTTATCCAAGGGTTTGCATAATCTTATATGGGATTCAAAAGCGCATGCAAGTGGTCAATATATAATTAGATTAATTACAGAAAAAAAAGTCTATCATGAGAAAACAATCTTACTCAAATAATTTATTCATATTAATTTTTATTTTAGAACTACTTTTTTCAAAACCTTATAGAGGAGGAGAGCTTAGGACAAGGCAAGATTATCGGTATGGTAGGTTTGAGGTTAGAATGCAATCTGCGCAGGGAGACGGTGTTGTATCTTCATTTTTCACCTATAGAGATTACTGGGCTGAAGGCTTGTCAGGAGCGCAACATTGGAATGAAATAGACTATGAGTGGCTGGGTAATCATGATGATAAAGTCCAGACCAATTTAATAATCCAAAACCAATGGGATCTGCCTGATTTAGTGGATATTAATATGAATCCACACAACGATTTCCATACGTATGCTTTTGAGTGGACACCAGATTATGTCGCATGGTTTTTGGATGGTGAAATGATTCGATGGGTTGATAATTTTTATACGGATTCTTTATACCATTTTCAACAAATTATGATGAATATTTGGCAACCGACAGCAGAAAGCTGGGTCGGAGAATTTGACCCAGATATTTTACCTGTATATGCTTTTTATGATTGGGTAAAATATTATGCATATGTACCTGGATCAGGGAACGCAGGTACTGATAATAATTTTATACAATTATGGACCGATAATTTTGACTACTATGATAATTCAAAGTGGGCAAAAGCTACGCATACATGGGATGGGAATAACTGTGACTTTGTTTACAATAATGTTGTTTTTGAATACGGATATATGATTCTATGTCTTACTACTCCTCAAAATACTGGCTACAATGGGGAGCCATTAGAGAGCGAAATAGAAATCATGCCTTCAAAATTATCCATTGGGAATCCATATCCTAATCCCTTTAATCATAATGTTCGAATCCCCATAGATATATCAGACCATCAAGGTATTAGTTATTATATTTTTGACATAAATGGGAAAAATGTAATAGAAAAAAGAAATTATTTTGCAGGTACTTCAAGCAATAGAAGAATAGCATGGGATGGCAAAAACAAAAATGGTGATTTTGTTACCTCAGGCACTTATGTAATCCGTATTGATGGTGCAGATTTTTCAGAATCAAGAAAAATTTTGTTTTTAAAATGATAGATCTAAATAAAAAACATTTAATCTTCAGTTTATTGATTGCAATATCTGGATGTGCCAAGGTGCAGAAAAATCAGATAACTAATAGCAATGAAATATCAGATTTAACTCGGTGGAGCGAAGTATGGTCTGATGAATTTGATACACCCGAGCTTGATTTATCAAGTTGGAATAAATTGCAATGGAGGCCAGGTTGGGTTAACAATGAGCAACAGGCTTACACAGATAGAGATACAAATATATTCATTGAAAATGGACATTTGATTTTACAGGCATTAATTGAGCCAGGATATTTTGATACAGATCATACGGGCGCTGAGTACAATGCAGATTACACCTCTGGAAGAATAAATACTGATAACAAAGTATCAAGAACGTATGGACGTTTTGATATTAAGGCTAAATTACCAAGAGGAAAGGGATCATGGCCTGCGATTTGGATGCTTGGTGAGAGTATATCTGATATTGGATGGCCGGCATGTGGGGAGATTGATATCATGGAGCATGTAGGTTTTGATAATGGCATGGTGCATGGATCAATTCACACAGACGCATACAATCATATGAATAACACGCAAAAATCTGGCTCAAGATTTGTAGACACTGCGACCGATTCATTTCATGTATATTCACTTGAATGGACACCAAATTATTTGCGTTACCTAATCGATGATAACCCTTTTTTTTTCGTGTATAATGATAGTGATGGTGATGTTTCAAAATGGCCATTTGATCAACAACACTATCTGATATTAAATTTGGCAGTTGGTGGTGATTGGGGCGGAGTGCAGGGTGTAGATCCAAGTGCCTTCCCAATGAGGATGTTAGTAGATTACGTTAAGATTTTTAAGCAAAAAGATGAAGGTCCAAATGATGTGCAAGTTACTTTTCAAGTTGATATGAAAAATGAGAATATTAGTGGGACAGGTGTTTGGGTTTCAGGTGGAAACATCAGCTCTGGGCAGCCTGGAGGATTACAGATGCAAGTACAAGAAAATTCAGATGTTTGGCAGACGACATTAATTCTCCCCCCAAATTCTGAGTTTACCTATAAATTTCGAAATGGTTACCAGCCTAACTCCTGGTCAGGCGGCTGGGAAACTCCAGGAGTTGATTGTACGACTGGACAACATAATGATCGATACCTTACTGTGGGATTAAACGATACAACTCTCACAGCAGTGTGTTTTAGCGAGTGTGTACTATGCGATTAATTTTTTGTAGTTTATTTTTGTATGGAATTGTTCTCGGGCAAGGTTTTGTGCATGTAGAGGATGGAGAAATTGTTGATGGTAATGGGGAACCACTTCTGCTTCGTGGATTTGGATTAGGTGGGTGGCTAGTTCCAGAGGGATACATGCTACATAATCTTGGATGGATTGAAGGGTTTGAATCGCCAACCCAGATAGAAGGTCATATAGAAGATTTAATCGGCCAAGAATTAGCTGAACAATTTTGGATTGATTACAGAAATAGCTACGTATCACAAGCAGATATTGACCAGATTGCAGAGTGGGGTTTTAACCATGTAAGAATTCCTTTTCATTACAAGCAGTTTTACAGTGAATCAGATTCTGAAACCCCTATTGGTTATGCTATTATTGATACCTTGATAAATTGGTGTCAGCCGCATAATATGTATATTATATTGGATATGCATTGTGCACCGGGGGCTCAAAATGGTGGGCCAATAAGCGATAGTGATGGTACCGCCAGATTGTGGCTTGAGGAGGAAAACAAGGAACTCACTATACAGATATGGAGAGAGATTGCTGAATATTATTCCGATGAAACATTAATAGCGGGGTATGATCTAATCAATGAACCAGTACTTCCCAGTGGTGTTAGCTTAGAAGAATTTAGACAACTTTATATTGATATTACTAATGCAGTTAGAGAGGTTGATACCAACCATATTGTATACATAGAAGGAAATTGGTACGGCACAGATTTTTCCGGATTGACACCTCCATGGGATGAAAACATGTCATACTCATTTCACAAATACTGGGGTGAAACTTCTTTAGCCACAATACAGTCCTACATAAGTATGAGTAACCAATATAGTATTCCTCTTTGGATGGGAGAGTCAGGTGAAAATTCAAACAGTTGGTATTATGAAGTTTTTGTAGAACTTTTAGAAGCAAATAATATCGGTTGGAATTTTTGGACACATAAAAAAGTAGAAAAAATTTCAAGTCCATATTCCGCTGTCGTCACTCCTCAGTACCAAGCGCTAATAAATTATTGGAGCGGGAGTGGAGCAGAGCCTTCAGAAACATACGCTCAGGCCGCGCTATTAACTTTTACCAACAGTTTGAAAATTGAGAACTGCATTTTCCAACCAGGTGTAATTGCTTCATTAACAGACCCTGAATATGGTGAAATATCAAAACCATATTCTAATCATTCAATACCAGGAGTCATTCCTGCTGTAGAATATGATATCGGAGCATGGGGTGTTTCTTACACTGATAGCGATTACTATAACAATGGAGATGGTAATTATAATGATGGGTGGACATTCCGAAACGATGGAGTTGATGTTGAATCAAATGGGGATCAGAATGGAATGCCTTACAACGTAGGTTGGACAGAAGCCGGGGAGTGGTTAGGATATACTATTGAAGATGTAGCTCCTGGCACATATGACATTAATATTAGTATTGCATCTACTTCATCAAACGGAATGTTTTTTTCCCAGCTAGATGGAGATAACCTATCTGTTATACAAGTTCCCAATACTGGTGGATGGTACAATTGGCAAAATGTTACCATTCCCTCTGTGGATGTAAGCGAAGGCTCAAAGTTTTTCAAAATTCAAATTGTTCAAGCAGGATTCAATATTGAGAGCATAGAGTTTGAGTCATTAATGAAAATTGATGACCAAAAAATGATACCAAATGATTTTGTTTTAGGAGCTCCCTTTCCAAATCCATTTAATCCTAGTGTAAGCATTGAATTAACGCTCGAATTATCAGGAAGCTATGATCTAGCTATATATAACTTGAAAGGAGAGAGAATAAAAAACTGGGGTTCTGTTCAACTAGATGCACGTAAGCACATGCTTAGTTGGAATGGTATGGATGAGTATGGAAATTCATCACCAAGTGGAGTTTACTTCTTCACTGTAGAGGGTAATAAGAAAAGTAAGCATCGTAAGTTATTACTAATAAGATAATGATTATATTTGGATACCATTATCACCTTTATTATACTATTGGAACAATTTTAATTTTTTTTCGTATTATACATTAGTTCACAAAGAGGAAACAATGAATTATAAAATCAACATATATTTAGTTTTGATGCTTCTAATAGCCGGATGCAGTAACTTGCTCAAAGAGCAAGATGGTCTATCTGATGCAGAAATAATTGAGATGATACAGTATGCTGATAAAATGGAGGTGTCCATGGAGGATATCCCAACACAATCACGCAATATTGTGGAACAAGAGTATTATGATTATATGAATATGGCTGCTTGGAAAGCTTCTGGAATTGGATACCAAATTGATTTAGCAGGTCTTGGGCACCGTTCTGGAAATCGTAATGAAGTTTATTTCAATTCAGAAGGAAGAAAATTAAATCCAAACGATTGGGGAAAAGATGACTATGGTAGACAAGGCTTTGGGAGAGAAGATTGGCAATGCTTTGATTTGGTTTTTCCAATAACGTTTGAGATGCCAGATGGCTCATCCATTACCATTGTTAGTGATAGTGAAGAAGAATGGCAAGAAATTAAATCTTGGTATGATGACAACCCAGAATCAGAAGAAAAACCAGTAATGCAGTTTCCTGTAGTCATATTTTTTGATGAAGAATCTATAACAATTCAAAATACAGAGGATTTAAGAACTGCTTATTTAGGTTGTCGCTCTGACCGTGAAAAAAGAAACGGATGGAGCAGGGAACGAGGTTGTTTTGAATTAGTATACCCAATAATCTTCATTATGCCAGATGGTTCCAGTATGACCGTTGAAAGTGATGATGAAAATGGTTGGAGTAATCTAAAGAATTGGTATGTTGAGAATCCTGGTTTTGAAGAAGAGATGCCAGAGTTTCAGTATCCTGTAGATATCCTATATCAAACAGAAAATGAAGATTCATTAGTTGCCATAAATAATGAAGAAGAAATGCTTGAAGCAAAAGATGCGTGCCGTGATGATTGGGAAGATGGGTACCAGAGAGAATGCTTTGAATTAGTTTTCCCGATTACCTACACCATGCCTGATGGTTCTACCATTATCGTAGAAGATGAAGATGGTTATATGGCTATCAGAAATTGGTATGTTGAAAATGAAGGATATGATGAAGAAAAGCCCCAGCTGGAGTATCCTGTAAATATTGTATATGTAACCGAAGATGGTGAAGAAACAGTGACTATCAATTCTGAGGAAGATATGGAAGCTGCAAAACGAGAATGTTGGGAAGAATGGGATGAAGAAGATTGGGATGAAGAAGATTGGGATGAAGAAGATTGGGATGAAGAAGATTGGGATGAAGAAGATTGGGATGAAGAAGACTATGATGACGAAGGTGAAGATTGTTTTGAATTGGTGTTACCGGTAACCTATGTTATGCCTGATGGTTCTACAATTACTATTGAGAATGATGAGGGTTGGTATTATGTACAAAGGTGGTATGAAGAAAACAGTGATGTGGAAGAAGAGCCTGGACTTCAGTATCCAGTAGATATTGTATATGAGACAGAGGATGGTGAAGAAACTGCCACTATTAATTCTGAAGAAGAATTGGAAGTGGCATATGAAGATTGTGAGGATAATGAGGAATAAAACTGGACAACCTTGTCAAATTATTTTAATATAAAAGCTTGATACGAAGTCCCAAAATTTGGGACTTCGTATTATTGAAAATAATTACCATATTGAATATTAATTTTTTAATCTCGGTATGTAATTAATGATGAAAAAATTTATAGCTATTAGAATTAATTCAAATCTTTCGAAGTATTTTTTCATTTTTTCAATTAACCTTCTTTTAGGTCAAGGGTCATCAAGTGTAAGTGGATTTGTCCGTAATGATCAAAATGGAGAGCCCATTTCTTATGCAAATGTATATATAAGTAATTCTACTATGGGTGCAGCCACAAATCGTGATGGATACTTTGTTATTACAAATATTCCTCTTGGAATTTATGAAATTAATGCTTCAATGATGGGTTATGGAGTGCAAAAAAAAGAGATCGATCTTTCTTATGGAGAACCAGTTCGTATTGAAATAAGAATGAAAGAAGAAGCTATAAAAGGATCAGAAGTTTTAGTTACTGCAGAACGACAAAAATTTGAAAGATCAATGGAAAGCAGTCAAATCGCGCTGGACCTTAGAGAAATAAATTCCGCTCCCGCATTTGTTGAACCAGATATTTTTCGAACGTTGCAGATGTTACCGGGCGTTCAAACAACGAGTGACTTTTCTAGTGCTCTTTATGTAAGAGGGAGTACGCCAGATCAAAATCTGATTATGCTGGATGGTATTGCGGTATACAATCCATATCACCTAGGCGGAATATTTTCCACATTCAACACAGATGCTATCAAGGAGGCGGACTTCCATGCCGGTGGATTTCCAGCAAGATATGGTGGAAGAATGGGAGCCATCCTTAATGTGGTCAATAGAGAAGGAAACACCGGAAAGGTTACGGGATCAGCAAACATTTCATTAATTTCAAGCAAAGCACTATTGGAAGGTCCTATCCCAAAATGGAAGGGCATGAAAGGGTCATGGATGATTTCTGGTAGAAGAACTTATTTTGATAAAGTAGTGAATGCATTAAAGATCCCAATTGGTGAGAATAGCAACGGAACTGATATATATTTCCAATTCCCTTATTATTTTTATGATTATCAAATAAAAGCTAATCTAGATATTAATCAGGATCATCGCTTAACATATTCACGCTTCTATGGAGATGATAAATTAAAATTTTCATTTGATGATCCAGTTGAAGTTGTGAGTAATGAAAATGTAACTGTAAATCAAGAGTCTACATTTAGTGTAGATTGGCCATGGGGAAACCAAACAAATGGACTTACTTGGAGGTGGATTATTTCGCCAAAGACTATAGCTAAAACATTTATATCAAACAGCCGTTATCGTTTTGACTTTGATCTTTCATTTCGCGATAAGATTACTTACATATATTCTGATTCAACAGTTGACAATTTTACAAATTTTACATTTAATATATATGATATAATAAAAGATAACACCATTGAGACCGAAATTGATTGGAAATACTCCGAAGATCACCAGATTACAAGCGGATTTCAAATCAAGAGTATAGATTTTGATCTGGGGCTTAGATTTGAAATAGATACGCAAGATACCTCCTTTTCATATACTCCTCTTGACCTAAAAGAAGCGACCAGAGAAATATCATTCTATATTCAAGACAGATGGGAAGTCTCAGATAAATTAAAATTGAGAGGAGGATTGCGCGCAACAGACTATAATTTACATGATCAATTGTATTTTGACCCTAGAATAGGAATCAAATATCATTATTCTGATAACATTGCTTTAAAAGGGAACTGGGGGATTTATCATCAATTTTTAACTACAGCAAACAATCAAGATGAGAACCTTAGACTTGTTGAGCTTTGGTTGGGGATCCCTGAA
>MDTB01210650.1_pt1 | contig 14333 bp, 15 predicted proteins | sample 811161 | NCBI WGS metagenome assembly MDTB01 (sample SAMN05326650, study PRJNA326480) | marine metagenome | isolation source: seawater | place: Mediterranean Sea | collected 2009
TATTTGATTTTAGTTATCATACTAAAAAAATTAATATAATTTTTAAAAGAAGTTTAAAAAATAAATGAATAAAGGTAGCAAATTATACGAAGGTAAAGCTAAAATTATCTATGAAACTACAAATAAAAATTTAGTTATACAGCATTTTAAAGACGACGCGACAGCTTATAATAATTTAAAGAAATCAAAAGTTGAAGGTAAGGGCGTTTTAAACAATAGAATTTCAGAGTGTATTTTATCTAATTTATCTCAATGTGGAATTAAAACTCATTTAGTAAAGCGCTTAAATATGAGAGAACAATTGGTAAGAAAGGCTGAAATTTTTCCAATAGAATTTATAGCAAGAAATATTGCAACGGGATCATTAACAAAAAGATTAGATATTTCTGAGGGAACAGTTCTAGAAAAACCATTATTAGAGTATTGTTATAAAAAAGATGAGTTGCAAGACCCACTCATTTCTAGAGAACATATCTATTCCTTTGGCTGGGCAACAGAAAAAGAATTGGAAGAAATAGATAAAACTACTTTAAGAATAAATGATCTCTTACTCGGATTGTTTAGAGGTATAGGCATTAAATTGGTAGATTTTAAAATTGAGTACGGTAAAGCTTGGAATAAAGATACTGAAGAAAAAGAAATTGTTCTTGTAGATGAAATTAGTCCTGATACCTGCAGACTGTGGGATGTAAAAACTGAAAAAAAGTTAGATAAAGATAGGTTTAGAAAAGACCTGGGTAATGTGATTCAAGGATATCAAGAAGTTGCAAGAAGATTAAATATTATGCCAGAGGAAACAAATATCAGTGAGGTTAACTTTGGCAAAACTACCTCTATTAAATTTAAAAAAAAGTAATTTGAAATTCTCTGTAACAGTTACATTGAAGAAAGATGTGCTAGATCCACAAGGAAAAGTTGTTTTAAATACACTTCAAAACCTTGGAATGGATAATTTAAAAAGCATAAGACAAGGAAAATACTTTGAAATAGAACTAAATGACAACGATCAAAGTAAAGCAAAAAAAAAAGTAGAGGATATGTGTAAAAAACTTTTGGCTAATTTGATAATAGAAGACTACAAGGTAACTAAGATTTAATGAATTCATCAGTAATTGTATTTCCCGGTTCTAATTGTGACAGAGATATTGCCGTTGCTTTAGAAAAAATGCAATTTAAAAACAAAATGATTTGGCACAAAGAAACTAAACTTCCTAGGTCTGATTTAATCGTTGTGCCGGGGGGGTTCTCTTATGGAGATTACTTAAGATCTGGAGCTATTGCCGGTAAATCATTAATTATTAATGAAGTGATAAAAGCAGCTAACGATGGATGTTTAGTTCTTGGGATCTGCAATGGATTTCAAATATTAACTGAAACAGGATTGTTAAAAGGAGTATTGTTGAGGAATAAAAATCTTAGATTTATTAATAAGGACGTAAATATTAAAGTTATGAATAATAATACAAAATTTTTAAATAAATATAAAAAAAATCAAATTTTAAAAATTAATATTGCGCATAACGAAGGTAATTATTTTACAAATTTAGATCACTTAAAAGAATTGGAAAATGAAAATTTAATAGCTTTTAAATATTGTGGCGAAAGTGGAGAGCTAAACGAAAACGCTAATCCAAATGGTTCTTTAAAAAACATTGCTGGAATATTTAATTCCAAAAAAAATATTTTAGGTATGATGCCTCATCCTGAAAGAATGGTGGATGACCTTACATCTAATACTGACGGTATTAATTTATTTTCAAGTTTAATTAATTAAGAATTATGAAAATTAATACTGAAATTGTAGAAAAACATGGATTAAAACCGGAAGAGTATTCTAATATTAAAAAATTTTTAAATAGAGAGCCAAATTTATTAGAACTAGGAATTTTTTCTGCAATGTGGAATGAGCATTGTTCATATAAATCTTCAAAACAACACTTAAAAAATTTACCTACTAAGGGCAAACAAGTTATTCAAGGTCCTGGTGAAAATGCAGGTGTAATTGATATTGGAGATGATGACGCAATTATATTTAAAATAGAAAGTCATAATCACCCATCTTACATAGAACCTTATCAAGGTGCTGCCACTGGTGTAGGTGGAATTTTGAGAGATGTATTTACAATGGGGGCTAGACCTGTTGCTCTTTTAAATTCAATACATTTTGGTTCACCAGATCATTTTAAAACTAAAAGTTTGTTAAATGGTGTAGTTTCAGGGATTGGAGGTTATGGTAATTGCATAGGAATACCTACTGTAGCTGGAGAAACAAAATTTAATAGCACTTACAACGAAAATATTTTGGTGAATGCAATGGCAGTTGGTCATGCAAAAAAAAATAAAATTTTTTATTCTAAAGCGAAAGGTTTAAATAAGTCAGTTGTATATGTAGGCTCCAAAACGGGACGTGATGGTATTCATGGTGCTTCAATGGCCTCAGCGGAATTCGATGAAAATTCAGAAGAAAAAAAACCAACAGTGCAAGTGGGTGATCCTTTTACTGAAAAATTGCTAATGGAGGCTTGTTTGGAATTAATGAAAGACAACTCTATCATTTCTATTCAAGACATGGGTGCAGCAGGGCTTACATCGTCTAGCGTCGAAATGGCTTCAAAAGGAGAATTGGGAATAGAGCTTCAACTAGACAAAGTTCCTTGTAGAGAAGAAAATATGACCCCATATGAAATGATGCTATCTGAAAGTCAAGAAAGAATGCTAATTATTCTTGAAGATGGAAAAGAGGAGCATGCAAAAAAAATATTTAAAAAATGGGACCTTGATTTTGTCGTAATTGGAAAAACTACAAATACAGACAAATTAATACTCAAATACAAAAATAAAGTTGTAGGAGAAATACCTTTAGATGCACTTGCATCTAAAGCCCCTGTGTATGATAGAAAATGGGTGCAAAAAAAATTACCTAAAAATAAGATAAATTTAAAAAAATTTAAAAAAGTTAAAATTGAAGACGCTTTAATAAAGATTTTGTCATCTGCTAATCATTCAAATAAAAGTTGGATAACAAATCAGTACGATCAGATGGTAATGTGCGATACAGTTCAAAAATCTGGTTCAGATGCTGCTGTAATTAGAATTCATGGTAAAAAAAAAGCAATAGCTGTTTCTGTAGACTCATCGTCAAATTATTGCAAGTCACATCCTATTACTGGAGGTAAACAGATTGTTTGTGAAAATTGGAGAAATTTAGTTTCCGTAGGAGCTAGACCTATAGCTATAACAAATTGCTTAAATTTTGGTAATCCTGAAAATCCTAAAATTATGGGTGAATTTGCAGAGTGTTTGATTGGAATAAAAGAAGCATGTGAGTTTCTAAATTACCCAGTTGTCTCGGGTAACGTATCCTTTTACAATGGAACAAATAAAAAAAATATCTCACCAACACCAGTGGTTGGTGGTGTTGGGTTAATTAAAAAACTAGAAAAAACAATTAATCATCAATTTAAAAATGAAAATAGTTCTATATTTGTTGTAGGTAAAACATTTGGACATTTAGAGCAAAGTGTTTTTCTCGAAGAAATTCATTCTATAAACGATGGTCAACCGCCTGAGGTCAATTTATTAAATGAAAAAAATAACGGTGAAAGTATATTAAAACTTATAGAAAATGGTTTAGCTAATTCAGTGCATGATATTTCAAGTGGAGGTTTATTAGTTGGTTTAGCTGAAATGTCATTAGGTAGTAATTTCGGAATTAAAATAGATAAACCAAGAAATTTAACAAATTTGATTGAATATTTTTTTGGAGAGGATCAAAGCAGGTATATTTTAGAAATTAAGAAAGAACATGAAGAAAAAGTAAAAAAGACATTACAAAATAACAATATTTTTTATGAAAACATTGGTTTTACTCAGAGAGACTATTTTGAAATTGACAAAGAAATGAAAATCCATATTAAAGATCTGTATAAAATTAACAACCAATGGTATAATAATTATTAATGGCTTTAGCTTTAAAAGAAATCGAAAAACTTATAAAATCTTCAATCCCTGATGCGTCAGTAGAAATTAAAGATTTAATGGGAGACGAAAACCACTATTCGGCACTTATTAAATCAAAAATGTTCAGTGGTTTAAGTAAAATTGATCAACACAAACTAGTTTACAAATCTCTTAAAGGCAAAATGGGAAACGAGTTACACGCACTATCTATCACTACAAAGGAGAAATAATGGAAATTAAACAAACTATTCAAAATTTTATAGATGATAATGATGTTTGCTTGTTTATGAAAGGAACGCCTGACTCGCCTCAATGTGGATTTTCAATGGCTGTGTCCAATGTACTAAAACACTTAAAAGTAAACTTTAAAGGTGTAAATGTTTTAGAAGACGAAAATCTTAGAAAAGGAATAAAAGAATTTAGCGATTGGCCTACTATTCCTCAACTTTATATCAAAGGAGAGTTTATCGGGGGTTGTGATATTGTAAAAGAAATGTTTGAAAAAGGTGAACTTAATTCCCTTCTTAAAGAAAAAAAAATAATTTAAATTTTTTCTATAAAACAAATATCGGAGTTTTTTAAATTACCCTTGTAAGTTGTGATTCTTTTTATATTTTCATGCAGATAGATTTGGTTTTTGTCTTTGATAATACTTGAACTAAAAAACTTTTTTTCTTGTAAATTTTTAATCACTTCATCTACTAATACGTGCTCTATGTTTTTATTGTAATCATAATAATTAGGAAATTTAAAATCCTCGATAATGTAAAATCCACCTTTTTTAACAAATTTAAACAAATCATTTAAACTATTTAATATATCGCTTAAATAATGTGATCCATCATCTACTATTATATCAAAAAAATTCAATTTAATTTTTAAAGTGATTTTATTAAGTGTCTTATATAATGATTCTTTATTATTAATGTCTAAACCATAAACATTAATATTTTTAGAATAAAAATTAAATTTTGATATATTTATATCCAAACAATAAATTTTAGAATTTTCAAAATATTTCGCAAAAGCTGCAGCGGATGAGCCAGCATAAGAACCTATTTCTAATATTCTGATATTTTTTTTCTTTAAACTATTTAAATGTTTAATATAAAATTCTGAAAATCCATGACCCTTCTCATTTGTATTTTTTAAAATATGAGCTTTATCACTACCATAATGATTGAATAAATACTCTAAAGAATCTTTATTAATAAATTCTAAATCAATATTATTTTTTTTTTTAATCTTATAAATAAATTTTCTTTTGAATAAGCTAAAAAAATTCAATTATCTAGAATAATATTCTATTACGAGGTTTGGTTCCATTATTACTGGGTAAGGCACTTCAGAAAATTTTGGAACTCTAATTAATTTCGCTGTTTTATTTTTATCATCTAGTTGAATATATTCTGGTACATCTCTTTCTTTGCTTTGAATAGATCCATCTATGAAGGTTAGTTTTTTTGACTTTTCTCTAACCTCGATTAAATCAGTATCTCTGACTAGATAGCTAGAAATATTTACTCTTTTTTTATTTACTTTAATGTGCCCGTGATTAATTATTTGTCTGGCTGAAAAAACAGTAGCTGCAAATTTTGCCCTATAAATTACTGTATCCAATCTACTTTCTAACAAAGCTATAAGATTTTCTGTGGTATCGCCTTTTTTGGCAAGAGCCTTTCTATAAATATTTCTAAATTGTCTTTCATTTATATTTCCATAATAGGCTTTTAGTTTTTGTTTTGCTTGTAATTGAGTTCCATAATCCGTAGGTTTTCCTTTTTTATTTTGACCATGCTGTCCTGGTGGATAGGCTCTAGAATTGAATGGACTTTTAGGTCTTCCCCAAAGATTGGCTTTAAGCCTTCGATCAACTTTGTGTTTAGATTTAAGTCTTTTAGTCATATTTAGTAAATTGATGTTTATAAGGTTTCATTCAAATTTGTCAATTACGGTTTAATGATTTTTTTTGGTTAAAGAGCTTATAATACTAGCTAAAATCCTTAATTCTTTATCATTAGGCTCAAGCCTATAAATTAAGTTATTAATGTTAAGCAACATTGATCGTTTTTTTTCATCGGGAACAAAAAAATTTTTTGCTTCGAGTAATTTAACTAAATGTTTTACTAATGAAGAGATTTTTGCTTTTGAAGAAATTTTTATATTTTTGCCTTTTTTTTTAAATAATTTTTTATTTGAAAGTTTAAATATTTCGTAACAAATTAAGGTTATCGAGTGAGATAAATTTAATGACTTGAACTTTTTTGAGGTTGGAATTTGTAATACAAAATTTGAGTAAGACAAATCTTTATTTGTAAGACCAGAGGCTTCAGGTCCAAAGACAAGTCCAAAATTTTTTCCTTTTCTTTTATTTAAAATTTTAAAAAAATCATTCATAGTGATATGCTTTTTATTTATATCTCTCTTTCGTGCACTTAGTGATATGACTATGTCAAATTCATTAATTGCATCTTCAGTTTTTTTAAAGATTTTAGCATTATCAATAATATCAATGGCTCCTACAGATGTTACTTTTGTTTTATGATTTGGGAATGAGAATTTTGGAGAAACTATATTCAATTTTTTGAAACCAAAATTTTTCATTGAACGAGCACATGCACCAATATTTTCACCTAATTGTGGTTTAATTAGAACAATCCCAATTTTATTTGCCATTTAAGTTTGCTGGAGCATTTTCTTTATAAAGTTTATAATCTAAACTATCTATCAATGCCTTAAAAGATGCTTCAATAATATTAGGTGAAACACCTACTGTAAACCAACTAATGCCTGTTTTATCTGTACTCTCGATTAATACTCTTGTGGTTGCTTCAGTTCCAGTATTTAAAATTCTTACTTTATAATCAAGAAGTTTAAGATCAGAAAAAAAATTATAGTATTTTGTAACTTTTTTAAAATTTGATCTAATTGCATTATCTAGAGCGTTTACTGGACCGTTGCCTTCCCCTTGACATTTTATTTCTTTGCCGTCAATTAAGAAAACAACATTCGCTTTAGTTTCAATATTTTTAGACTTTGATACATTCACATCGTAACTTTTTACTTTTAAATATTCTGGTACTTTTCCTAAAAGTCTTTTGGCTAATAATTCAAAAGATGCATCTGCCCCGTCATAAGAGTATCCACTAAACTCTCTATCTTTCACTTCGTCTAAAATTTTTTGAACTTTAGGGTCTTTAGAGTCAATTTTAACTCCGTATTTTTCAAGTCTTGATAAAATGTTTGATCTTCCGGCTTGATTTGAGACTATTATGTTCCTGTGATTCCCAATCAGTTTAGGATCAATATGTTCATATGTATTTGGATTTTTTTTAACTGCGGAGACATGTAAACCACCTTTATGAGAAAATGCTGAGGCCCCCACGTAGGCCATGTTTTTATTTGGTTTACGGTTAAGTATTTCATCTAATAACCTTGAGCACTCAGTCAACGAGGAAAGTTTTTCTTTATTGATGTTTATTTCATATTTATTACTAAAAGATTTTTTTAAGCACAGCGTAGGTATAATTGACATCAAGTTTGCGTTTCCACATCTCTCTCCTAGACCATTTATAGTACCTTGGATTTGCCTCACACCACATTCAACTGCCGCTAAAGAGTTTGCAACTGCATTTTCAGTATCGTTATGAGCATGAATACCAAGATTTTTTCCTGGAATTATTTTTGAAACTTTTGAAACAATTTCTCTTACCTCATTAGGCAAAGTTCCGCCATTTGTATCACATAAAACTACCCATCTAGCTCCGTTATCATAGGCCTGTTTCAAACACTCTATTGCATATTCTGGATTTGTTTTGTAACCATCAAAAAAATGTTCTGCGTCAAATAAAAACTCTTTTTTATTTTTTACAAAATGTTTTGAAGTCTCTCTTATATTTTCTAAATTTTCTTCATTTTTAATTCCTAAAGCTACTTTGACATGAAAGTCCCAAGCTTTACCTACAACACATACTGCTGGAGAGTTTGCATTGATTAAAGAAGCCAAACCAGGGTCATTATCTGCACTTCTTCCAGTTTTTTTTGTCATGCCAAATGCAGTAAAAATAGATTTGTTAAATTTAGGTGGATTAGAAAAAAATTTAGTATCTATAGGATTAGCACCTGGCCAACCTCCCTCTATATAATCTACACCAATTTCAGACAAAACTTTTGCAATTTTGCTTTTTTCTTCAATTGAAAAATCAACTCCTTCAGTTTGAGCTCCGTCTCTTAAGGTGGTATCAAAAATATATATTTTTTCTTTACTCATTTAAATTTCCAAATTGTTTTTCCTTTTTGATCCTCAATTAGAATTCCTTTAGAAAACAATTCTTCTCTAATTTCATCTGCAAGAGAAAAATCTCCATTATTTTTAGCTTTTGTTCTTTCATCAATCTTTTTAATTATATAAGTTTCAGATACACTAATCTTTCTCTTTTTTGAACTTTCCCAATCACTTTTGCTTATATTAAATAATCCTAAAAGTCTGCATGCTTGATTGAATTGTATTTTTTTTTCTTCATTGCCTTTATTTGCAGCATTATACAGTTCATGTATTTTAGCTATAAAGCCTGGAGTATTAAGATCATCCAACAAAATTTCGTCTACTATTGGTACATTATCTCCATTTATATCCATGTAGAGTTTGTACCATTTGTTTAAAATGCTGTTTTGATTGTTTAATAGACTTTCATTCCAATCAAGTGGTTGACTATAATGAGCGCTCAAAAGTGCTAATCTAACAGCCTGTCCAGAATATTTATTTACTGCCTCAGTAATAGTAATGACATTGCCTAAAGACTTTGACATTTTTTCTTTGTTGATGGTCACAAAACCATTATGAATCCAATAATTAGCAAAATTTTTATTGTTATTATTGCTACAAGATTGAGCAATTTCATTTTCATGATGTGGAAAAATCAAATCAATTCCACCACCGTGAATATCAAAGTTTTTGCCTAAGTACTTTTCACTCATTACAGAACACTCTAAATGCCAACCTGGTCTTCCCCTGCCCCAAGGTGAGTCCCAACCTGGATCGTCATCCTCAGATGGTTTCCATAATACAAAATCCATAGGATTTTTTTTAAGTTCTGAAATTTCTATTCTGCTCCCAGCTTTAAGCTCCTCTAAATTTTTATTCGATAATTTGCCATAACTTTTAAATGAATTTACCGAAAAATAAACGTGACCTTTATTTTGATATGCAAATCCTTTTGAAATTAAAGATGAAGACATTTCGATCATTTCCTTTATATGATCTGTTGCCTTTGGTTCAACAGTCGGTTTTAAACAATTTAAACTTTTACAATTTTCATGAAAAATTTTTGTTATCTCTCTTGTGATTTCATTGATTTTTGTTTTATTTTTTCTAGAGGCTTCAATTATTTTGTCGTCTAAGTCAGTAATATTTCTGACATAATTAACATTTGATCCATAAACTGATCTCAATAATCTAAATAAAACATCAAAAACAACTAAACTACGACCGTTGCCAACATGAGGGCTATCATAAACAGTAGGTCCGCAAGCATATAAAGAAATTTTGTTAGAATTTATTGGTTTGAAAACTTCTTTTTTTTTAGTTAAGGAATTTGTTAATTGAAGATTACTCATTAAATTTGCAAACTGGTATAGGATTCATTTTGTGTAAATTTTTTTCTCTTATTTCTAAATATTTTTGATAGTTTGGATCATTTTTATTTTCCATAGCCTTTTCAAGATCATGATAGCTCATTCCAAGTTGTTGAATATCATTTCTACCATCGTCCCATAAACCATCAGTTGGTTGAGAATTGATAATATCATCAGATATTCCTAAATGTCTCCCAAGTTCCCAAACTTGGGTTTTGGTACAATCAGCTATAGGAGATATATCGACTCCCCCATCACCATATTTAGTATAAAAACCAACACCAAAATCTTCAACTTTATTTCCCGTACCAACTACTATTCCATTATTAGCTGCTGCTACTTGGTATAAAGTCGCCATTCTCAACCTCGCTCTAGAATTTGCGTATCCATGTTCATTATCAAATTTATTTAAAACTTGAGAAAATGAATTGAATATTTTATCCATCTCTATCAAGTGATGTTCAACACTTTTATATTTTTGTTTCAACCATTTTGCATGCAACAGGCTAAGGTCATGTTGAGACTTAATTTGCTTTATTGGCATTGTTAACACAATTGTTTTACGTCCAGTATTTGCACATAGAGTGCTAACTACAGAAGAGTCTATTCCACCAGAAATACCAACAACTAAGGTTTTAGGCTTATACGAAGCCGAATCGCAATAATTATTGATCCATTCAGTTATGACTTTTGCTCTTTTACTTACTTCCATAATTAATACTCACCTCTCTTTTAAGGTTAAGTCTTAATAATTACAATAATTATTAAGACGCGGCTTGAATAATTCTTTTTGAATATTTTGAGTTTTTCTTAATTTCTTCAGAAATTAAGAATGCTAGTTCTAAAGCTTGATCAGCATTCAATCTAGGATCGCAATGAGTTCTATATCTGTTTGATAGATCATTTTCTGATATTTTTTGAGCTCCTCCAGTGCACTCTGTCACATCTTGACCAGTCATTTCAATATGTAGTCCACCAGCGTAAGTGCCTTCAGATTGATGAACTCCGAAGAAATTTTTAACCTCTTTTAGAACTTTATCAAATTGTCTAGTCTTAAAGCCTGTTGCTGCCTTAATTGTATTCCCGTGCATTGGGTCACAAGACCAAATTACATTAAGACCTTCTTTTTTTATAGTTTTAATCAATTTTGGAAGATATTTTTCCACATTATCAGATCCAAACCTAGAAATTAGTGTCAGCCTACCTGGTTCGTTCTCTGGATTTAGAATATTTGAAAGTTTAATTAATTCCTCTGGTTTTAAAGTAGGTCCGCATTTTAATCCAATTGGATTTTTAATCCCTCTACAAAATTCCACATGTGCTCCATTAGGTTGCCTAGTTCTATCTCCTATCCATACGAAATGAGCAGAAGTATCATGGTGTTCTCCTGTAGTTGAATCCACTCTTGTCATTGCTTCTTCGAATGGCAATAATAACGCTTCATGAGAAGTATAAAAATTTACTGTTCTTAATCTTCTGTTATTGTCAGAATTTATTCCGCAGGCCTCCATAAAGGATAAGGCATCACTAATTTTGTCCTCTATCTCTTTATATTTTCCTTTAGTTTTATCTTTAATAAATCCTAAGTTCCACAAATGAACTTGTCTAAGATCTGCAAAACCTCCCTGAGAAAAAGCTCTTAATAAATTTAATGTAGAAGCAGATTGTGAGTAAGCTCTAAATAATCTTTTTGCGTCCGGTAAACGAGCTTTTTCAGTAAACTCCATTCCGTTTATATTATCTCCTAAATAACTTGGCAGCTCTTTGCCATCTTTTTTTTCAGTAGGAGCGCTTCTAGGCTTAGAAAATTGACCTGCTATTCTTCCAACTTTTACTACCGGAACAGATGCAGAGGCTGTTAATACTAAAGACATTTGAAGAATTACTTTAAGCGTATCTCTAATATTATCTGGGTGAAATTCAGCGAAACTCTCTGCGCAATCGCCGCCTTGTAAAAGAAAAGCTTTACCCTTAACAACATCGGCTAAAGACTTTTTCAAAGATCTTGTTTCTCCAGCAAATACTAGAGGAGGATATTTCTTTACCTTGCTTAATACTAAATCCAATTCTTTTTTATCCTGATATACAGGCAAATGTTTTGCGGGAAAATTTTTCCAACTATTTAAATTCCATTTTTTCATATTCAACCTGAGATATATATAAGTTAAAAAAAGGATTTTTTAAAGACTTTTAAAAAAAAATTACTCTACAGTAACAGATTTTGCTAAGTTTCTTGGTTTATCTATATCGCACCCTTTTAATAAAGCAACATGATAAGCCAACAACTGAACTGGTATAGTTAGTAAAATTGGAGATAATAAACTATCTAATGATGGCACTTTAATACCAAATCTAATGTTTTCATCAATCAACTCTTTTTTTTGATCAGTAATGAATAAAATTTTTCCACCTCTTGCTATTACTTCTTGCATATTAGAAATAGTTTTCTCAAAATATTTATCTTTGGGAGCTATAACTATTACAGGCAAACCCTTTTCTATTAAAGCTAAAGGTCCATGTTTCATTTCACCGGCAGGATAACCTTCTGCATGTAAGTACGATAGCTCTTTTAATTTTAATGCTCCTTCCATAGCAATTGGAAAAGAAAACCCTCTGCCTAAAAACATAGAACCTTTTGCGTCCATAAACTCTTTAGCCATCACTTGAATACTGTTCTCAACTTTTAAACTTTTTTTGATCGCATCTGGGAGTAATCTTAAATTTTCAATATTCTTTTCGTATAATTTGTTATTTAAGTCATTTCTTACTTTTGCAAGTTTTAAGCATAGAATATAAAGAACTAACATTTGACCTAAAAATGCTTTTGTAGAAGCTACTCCAATTTCTGGTCCTGCATGAATAGGGAGAACCCAATCAGAATTTCTAGCAATAGTACTTTCAACAGCATTTACTATAGAACAAGTTTTTACTTTATTTTTTTTACAAATTTCCAATGCTGCAGCTGTATCAGCTGTTTCTCCAGACTGAGAAACAAATATATATAGATTGTCAGAATTGAATTTTAATTTTCTATACCTAAATTCAGAAGCTATATCAATTTCAACATCAATACTTGTAAGTTCTTCAAACCAATATTTAGCAACTAGACACGAATGATAAGCTGTTCCGCAGCCTATTAAAATAATTCTATTTATTTTTTCAGGTTTAATAGGAAAGTTATAAATATTGATATCTTTTTTTAAAATATCTATATATTCTTTAATACAGTTTTTTGCAGTAATTGGCTGTTCAAATATTTCTTTCGACATAAAGTTTTTATAATCACCCTTATCACTAATATTTTGATCATCTGAAAGCGTATATATTTTTTTATTAATCTTTTTTTGATTTGAATTATAAAATTCTATTTTATCTTTTGACAAAACACATAAATCACCATCATCTAAATATGAAATTTTATTAGTCATGGATTTTAAAGCATAAGAATCCGAGCCTAAATAGTTTTCCTCGTTAGAATAGCCTACAGCTAACGGGCTGCCTCTTCTGGCTCCAATGATAAAATTATCATGATTTTTAAAAATAATACCAAGAGCAAAACTTCCCTTTAATTGTTGTAAAGTGCTGAAAACAGACTCTAAAGGAGTTTTATCTTTCAGAGCTTCGGTAATCAATATTGTAATAACTTCTGTATCAGTCTGAGATTTAAATTTTAAACCTTTTAACTCTAATAATTTTTTAATTTTATCAGAATTTTCAATAATTCCATTATGTACGACAGAAACAATATCAGATGAATGTGGATGTGCATTTTTTATGTTAGGTACACCATGTGTTGCCCACCTAACATGTCCTATACCAAGGTTTCCATTAGATGGTCTTTTAAATAAAATTTTTTCTAACTCTTCTACTCTGCCTGAGCATTTTTTTTCATCTATTTGATTGTTGCTTAATGTAGCTAGACCGGCTGAGTCGTATCCTCTATATTCTAGTTTCTTCAATGAACCTATAATATTCATTGAAACTGGTTTGTTGCTTGCTATTCCTATAATTCCACACATTACTTTTTTTTCTTTCTTTTATAGCTTTTAATTTCTAATTGGTTGGATCTTGTAATTGCTAAAGTATTTTTTTTTACGTTTTTTGTTATTACTGAACCGGCTCCAATTGTAGAATTTTTTTCTAATTTAACAGGAGCAACGAGAGCTGAATTAGAACCAACAAACACATTATCAGATATTTTAGTTTTGGATTTTTTAACACCATTATAGTTACAAGTTATTGTTCCTGCTCCAATATTAGAGTTTTTTCCTATTATAGTATCTCCTATATATGACAGATGATTAACTTTTGAGTTAAAGTTAATACTTGATTTTTTTGTTTCTACAAAATTTCCTATTTTTGTTTTTGATTTTAAAATAGTGCCTGACCTTAATCTTGCGTAAGGACCAACAACCACATTTTTTTCAATTTTAGCACCTTCGATGTGAGTAAAAGATTTAATATAACTATTATCGCCAATTTTTACTTTAGCTCCAATTACAACGTAAGGTTCTACAGTTACGTTTTTTCCAAAAAAAGTATCTTTAGATAAAAAAGTTGTCTCAGGTGAAATTAAGTTAACACCTTTCTTAAGAGCTTTATTTCTTAAATGTTCTTGCAAAACCCTATAAGAGTTAGCTTTTTTTAATTTATTATTTGTATTCATAGAATTTTTCTTTACATTATTAATGTAACTGAAATAAGTCACAAAATATTTCTTTTTAATACTTTAAAAATGA
>MDTB01015449.1_pt1 | contig 14332 bp, 12 predicted proteins | sample 811161 | NCBI WGS metagenome assembly MDTB01 (sample SAMN05326650, study PRJNA326480) | marine metagenome | isolation source: seawater | place: Mediterranean Sea | collected 2009
AGGCAGCTGGTATTGATAATAAAGAGCATTGGGTTGAAGAGAAACTACTTGATCTTCCTGATGAGGAAGGTATATCTTTTGATTAAGGAATTGTAAAGAGGACATTATGGCGATATATAAGAATAACAGGATCGTAATTGATCTCACTGAGTTAGTTGAATGTCGGGCGCAAGTCACTGGACAGGAACTCTCTGAGTATGAAGTTGAACAGATAGCGAGTGCATTACAGCATACACTGACATGGGATAGTTTATTCTTTATGATAGACAGTGCAATACTTGATTTTGTCGGTATGAACCCCATTGAGTATGGCAGCACTATGAATGAGAGTTGGTTATTGGAGATCGAGCGTAACAAGAAGAAGTTCAAAATGGTAGAATTAAAAGGAGGAGCATGGACAATTCAAGTGCCACAGCGGATAAAGGAGTAAAGTCCTATCACATTTATTTTGAGGATAAGTGTTTGTTTAAGAACTTAACTGAGGATGAGTTCGATTTGATATGGGCGAAGTTATATCGTTCGTATCATACAGATAGTTTGTCGTTTGTTTCCTGTATTGGGGACGAGTGTAAGTTGGAGGAGCAGAGCTATTAGTCACCCACTTGATCATCTAGAGAATTTTACGAATGACTGGGTAGCACATCTACAGGAGAATGATCCTGTCAATCCTGAGTATGATGGACCTCGATGTCCCTTTGCAAAGAAGGCAAGTCTCAGGTTTAGAAAGGTATATGACTATTTCTCTGCATATGACTTCTGGGAAGTGGTGGCAGAGGAAGTGGAGAAGTATGATGGCAGTACTGATGTAGTGATTGTTGCTGCACATAGTAATGCAAATCATATCGACCCAGAGAGTATGGGCGGCGGCGTTGATGCTCTGAATACTTTCTTAAACTGTGGGGGACGAGATTTATGGTTACTTACGAAAGTTGATCAGTTATTTACCATTATCATGATTCAAAAAATAACCGCGTTGGACGACTCTGCCAAACTCTTAGAGAGTAAGGGATATTATACGAATCGTTATAGTGACAAACAAATGGAGAAGGTAGTGACTGGCCGTAGAAAGTATCGGAAGAAGTTAGAATGTATAGATAGTGACAAATGAAACTAGAAGAAACAATGCAGCTCGAACTCGACGCTGGACAACTCGAACTCATCTACGAATCAATTCAGTTTAGATTAGAGAACGATAATCACCTCATGTATCATCCTGACATTCGCAAGGACTTAGAAGATATGCTTGCAGAATGGGAAGATGAGTACATATAACGTTTACATTGGCGATAGTCTCGTAATGGAGAAAATACCAGACTATGACGTAAAACATAAACTTGAGTATCTCAGAGAATACTTTAAACATTATCCTGACGATGAACTCCGCAACGAGGAGATAAAGGTGATTAAAAATGAAAAGCAAGAAGATTAATCCGCCTAACTATGGTTTTCTGGATGTGACATTGGAGAAGAGTCACACAGATTTCCTACACTCTCTCATTGAGAAGTATGAGCCAAATAAATCACATCAACAGTGGATGTTAATAGATGATAACAATCGATTTCAAAAAGAAGTATTAAACGAAGCGGTCAGAGAATATATCAAAGAGTGGGGATTCCCAGAGAAACTCAAGACAACTCATATACATGAACTTACCTTTCAGAAGTTCTGGGTCAATCGAACTGGTAAGGGAGAATACCAAGCTTTACATAATCACGATGCAGTATTCTCTTTTGTAGCATGGTTGAAGATACCATCCAATGCACAGGAAGAACAACATACTCCACATACTATGCACCCAGAAGCAGGGGACTTCATACTGACCTATACTGACATTGTAGGTAGAACTCGTAAGGTCAACTGGAAATTAGAAAAGCAATACAACGAAGGACATCTCATATTATTCCCAAGTGACTGCTATCATGCGGTTTACCCCCATTGGTTAACTGATGAAAAGAGAATCTCCGTAGCTGGTGACATCACAATCAACAGTATGGTTTACGGCGGAATCTATGATCAGCAAATGCCTCTAGGTCCCTGTAATAGTCAGGAGTTTCTCTAATTTGTTGACTATATAATATAACACTGGACAGATTGAGTGAAAGGTGTTATACTTACAATGTAATTACAAAATGTTATGGCAAAAGGGTTTACAGTAAAAGCTAATGCTCCGAAGGCGAAGAAAGTCGAAGACGACTTTAATCTAGAGGAAGCAAAAGCATTAGCAAAAGGTAAAGCAATAGTTTTCTGTCTGCCAGGAAGAGGAGTATCCTATATCTTCCTTAAAGCTTTCGTTCAACTGTGCTTTGACCTAGTTCAAAACGGATCTTCGATACAGATCTCACAGGACTACAGTTCAATGGTTAACTTCGCAAGGTGTAAGTGCCTAGGTGCGAACGTTCTCAGAGGACCAGATCAGATTCCTTGGGATGGAAAACTCAAGTATGACTATCAGTTATGGATTGACTCCGATATCGTATTTGATACAGAGAAGTTCTACAGACTTGTATGGATGCAGAAAGATATCGCTGGCGGTTGGTATTGTACAGAAGATGGTAAGACTACATCTGTTGCACACTGGTTAGAAGAAGAAGACTTTGCAAAGAATGGCGGAGTCATGAATCATGAAACAATTGAATCTATATCTCGCAGACGCAAACCATTCACAGTTGACTACACTGGTTTCGGTTGGTTACTTATCAAGCACGGAGTCTTTGAGCATAAAGAGATGAAGTATCCTTGGTTTGCTCCTAAGATGCAAGTCTTTGATTCAGGCGAGGTACAAGATATGTGTGGAGAGGATGTTTCATTCTGTCTCGATGCAAAAGAAGCGGGTATGGAGATCTGGATAGATCCTAAGATCCGTGTTGGTCACGAAAAAACAAGGGTAATTTAAAATGAGTTCATTAGAAGCTTACGGTTCAGTTTGTCAAGTGTGGAAAGTTGAAGAACTTACCACACAGGGTTGGGCAGTACAAGATCCTAAGAGAGATGTGGGTCTAAATGAGAGCAATGCAAAAATGAGATTGGAATTTTACCTTGGTGAAGGTGTCTCCAAAGAAAGATTAAGAGCTGTTCCAGATAAATAAAAGAAAAACGGTTAAAAATGGCAGACTCAAATCCTAAATTGGCACCCCATAACGTCGAAAGTCAGGGATTCGCTAGTGGAAGTATAGTTGGACAGTATGATGTGAGTGCTCAAGCAAGAAAAAAAGCTGCGGCAAACTCTAATACTGGTCAATCCCCACTCGCTGCTGGTTAAAAAACAATCAAATTTCTTTAAATTCCTTTTGGTCTTTGATCAAAAGGTCTTTTTTTGTGTCTAAATAGAATTTGAATAGCATATTTACCGATGAGATTGGAAGATTGGGATAAATCTTACGAAGATTTTTACATTAACCCTAAAAAAGAAGAGAATGTACTGCGTGAAGTTGTTGGTGATGATGCTAATGACGAAAAAAGGAAGCAAAACTTAAACGAATCTAAGGAATAATGCCTAGTATTGACGACAATTTAAGAACGAGCTTGGATTTTAGAGATATTAGCCTCTCTTTTGCTAAGCATCCCATTACAGATGACATTGGAGTCTTCTATAATGAGGACGCAATCAAGCGTTCTGTACAGAATCTCGTCAGAACACGAATAGGAGAACGTTTTTACAACCCACTTTTGGGTAGTAAGATAGAAGATTTCATGTTTGAACAAGCAACTCAAGACATTGCCTTGGATTTAGAGGATGAAATTTTAATTTTACTTGAAAACTACGAACCTAGAGTCACAAATATCGTGACAAGAGTGGTTTATCCGCAAGATACTACAATATTAAACGTAACAATAGCCTACGATATAGTCGGAATTACAGCTCCAAGACAACAAGTAGACTTTATCCTACAATCAACTAGAGTATAATGTCATTTAACCAGTTTACAAACCTAGACTTTGCTGATCTTAGAGCTCAAATCAAAGATTACCTCAGAGTAAACAGTGATTTTGCTGATTTTGACTTTGAAGGATCGAACTTTTCAACTTTAATTGATCTTTTAGCGTACAATACTTACATTACTGCCTATAATACTAACATGGCAGTCAATGAGTGCTTCCTCGACAGTGCGACTTTGCGTGAAAACGTGGTTGCACTTGCTAGAAACATTGGTTATGTACCAAGATCAAGTAGATCTGCAATGGCAACTATCAACTTTAGTGTTGATATGTACAGTAATGACACTAGAATCGTAACTTTGAAGGCTGGACAAGTTGCATTGGGTAATCAAGTCAACGGATCTTACATTTTTTCAATTCCAGACGACTTTGTTGCTACAACAAACGAAAATAATATCGCACTTTTTGAAAATTTGAACATTTATGAAGGCGTTTACCTTCAAAAAACTTTTCAGATTGATTATTCACAACCAAATCAGCGTTTTATCCTTCCAAATGCTAATGTTGACACAACTTCTATTCGTGTTACAGTCGAATCTACGACAAAAGAGATTTATACGCTATATGATAACATTTTAAGAGTTGATGCTACGTCAAAACTCTTCTTAATTCAAGAAATTGAAGATGAACAATACGAAATTTTATTTGGAGACGGAATTTTAGGTAAAAAACCGCCTGCTGGAGCAATCGTCACGGTTTCTTACATCGTAACGAATGGAAGACTTGGAAATGATGCTAAAAATTTCTCATTTGTTGGAATTTTAGAAGATGATCAAGGATTATCTGTCACAACTGGTATCTCACTTATATCAACTACCAACAAAGCTTCAATGGGAGATGATATTGAGGAAACAAGTTCAATTAAATATCTGGCACCTCGCATATACTCATCACAATACCGTGCAGTAACGGCAAGTGACTATTCTGGTATCATTCCATTCGTATATCCTAACGTCGAGTCTGTGACCGCCTACGGTGGGGAGGAGTTAGATCCACCTGAGTATGGAAAAGTGTTCATTTCCATCAAACCTCGAAATGGTTCGTTCCTTTCACAGATCACAAAAGATGATATCTCTAGGCAACTGAAACAATATTCAATTGCTGGTATCAAACCCGAAATTATTGATCTTAAGTATCTTTATGTTGAAGTCGATACTTCTGTTTACTATAACACTAACTCCGTCAGTGATGCAACAGAATTAATTACATCAGTAACCAAGGCTTTGACTGCATATTCAAAATCATCTGACATTAATGACTTTGGTGGCAGATTCAAATACTCTAAAGTGGTTGGATTGATTGATGACTCTGGAAGAGGTGTAACTTCTAACATTACTAGAGTTAAGATGAGAAGAGATCTTACGCCTGAACTCAATACATTCGCAACTTATGAACTTTGCTACGGAAATGCCTTTTATGACCAACCAAACGGATATGGCATACGTTCTACAGGATTTACCGTTAGTGGTATAGACGGAACTTTATATCTTGGTGATATTCCTACGGCTGGAACTGCATTTGGTAAACTTGTGTTCTTTAAACTTGTAAACAACCTTCCTCTTATCGTCAAGAACGATGCTGGGACTGTAGATTACGTTCATGGCGAGATCAATTTAGATGTGGTAAATATAACAGGGTCTACATTGGCAAACGGATTGATTCAAGTTGAAGCAATACCTGATTCTAATGATGTTATCGCCCTCAAAGATCTGTACTTACAATTAGACGTTACCAACAGTACAGTAAATGCACTTCCTGATGTTGTATCCTCTGGTGAGAATACATCTGCTACATCATACGTCACAACATCTAGTTACGCTAGCGAAACAATCTACACAAGGTAAATGGCAGAAATAAAAAGAGTAAAAATCTCTCATGTCATAAAATCGCAGATTCCAGAATTTTTAAATCAGGAGTCTCCTAAGTTTGCGAGCTTTTTAAAACAATATTACGCTTCACAAGAACATAAGTCTGGTGTAATTGACCTAGCGAACAATCTTCCTGAGTATAGACAGATAAGTGCGTTCAATAGTGAAAGTTTAATACCATTAACCACTCTTACTGCTCCTATTTTTGCTGCATCAACCACAATCAACGTAACTTCAACTACTGGTTGGCCAGATACATACGGTTTACTTAAGATTGGCGAAGAGATAATAACATATACTGGTAAAACTTCTACATCCTTTACTGGATGTGCAAGAGGATTCAGTGGTATCGATCAGATATCACAAGAGGACAATGCTGAGTTCCTAAACTTCCTACAAAGTTCTGCATCTGCACATAATACTGGTGCAACAGTTACTAATTTAAGTAATCTGTTCCTACAAGAATTTTTTACAAAGTTTAAAACAGAGTTTCTGCCTGGATTTGAAAATAGAAACTTCGTAAGTGGAACATCTGTAACAAACGTTCTAACTAGGGCAAAAGACTTCTACATGTCGAAGGGAACTGACTCTTCATATCAGATTCTTTTCAAACTTTTGTATGGTGAAGATATTGAACTGCTCAAACCAATTGATCAGACTATTGTTTCTTCTGCAAACGTATATTTCAAAACTAAACACGTTCTTCTTGAGAATTTAACTCCAGCTGCACAACCTTTACAGTCAGTTGGTAATTTCTTGTATCAAGACGTATCTGGTATTGGTACTGTAAGTGCTTCAATCTATAATGTTGAGTATAGACCGATCAACCAGACAGACTTCTATGAGATGTCTCTTGACTCCACATCATTTGATGGTAATTTCCAAGTGCCTGGTAAAACAAAAGCACTAGAGGTTACTAATGAAGATGCAACCAGTCTTGTAGTTGACTCTACGGTTGGATTTGGTCAAAGTGGATCTCTTTTAGTAAGACCCAGAGCTGGTGATAACTTTCTAACTCTATCTTACACTGATAAAACAATAAACCAGTTCTTAGGAATCTCTGGTGTTACCACTTCATTAGTTTTTGGTGCTGATGTTCTTGAAAACAAGCTTGCATACTCTTATGCTGGATTTGGACAGACATCATTGATGGAGTTTAGACTTGTTAATGTTATTGATGAAGCTGATACAAGTCAATCAACCAATATGCAGATTGGTGACAATCTAAAGTTACTTTCTTTCGGTAGAGACTTAGGTGATACTCCACAGTTCAACAACTGGATCTATAACATACCTTCGTCTCACAATATTTCTTCCATCAATCAGGTAAACGTCAATACATACAGACTTAAGTTGTTTGATTCGATTGTTTTCTACATTGATGAGATATTAATTCTTAAAAATGATAATGGCGATCAAATTCAAGTAACAGTCAAAGATATTGAGTATGATGCAACTAACCTTTCTAAGATTTACTCAAATACCATTGTCATACAAACATCTGGAACAGTTCCAGCTAACTTAACAACAATTACAAAGACTGTTACTAAGGCAGAACACAATTCCGACTACTTTGCTGGTGTAGATGAGTTTCCTGTTGGTGTTCAAAACAGTTACTTAGATAAGAACGAAGAATTCTTCTATATCGCTTCTGCTGGTCTACCAAACTATCCAATCTTTGCAACTGACAATAAAGTATTTGTAAAATCCAGTGCAATAGAGGTTACAGACGGTTTTGGGACACCTTTACTCGGTGGTGGGTTTACTTATACCATTCAATCGTATGATCCCTCCTTCACGGTAGGAGCGACCCCTAATCAACTCCTAGCTCACAACTATGTAACTGGTGATAAGATCTATTGGGACAATACAACCAACAGTGGTATCAATACTGGTGTCTACTTTGTAACTAAAATCAACGAGACTGACTTTAATCTATCTTTCAGTGGAGCTGACGTATTTTCTAAAAAATACATCGCTATAAAGACTAACACTGCTGGACAATACATCTACAAGTCAGGTTGGGAGAATAAAACACTCAAGAACCAGAAAATTCTTAGAAAGTATCCTTACTACAAGCAGAAAAATTTATTTGATGACCCAAACAAGAGAGAGGTAAAAAATAGACCAGTTGGTTTGCTGGCTAATGGTGTTGAGGTATTTCCACCCACTGTTTTTGATGAACAGATCTTTCATGGTAACATATCCAAGCTAGAAGTTACAAATCCAGGCCAAGACTATGATGTTATTACAGGTCCTCCACTGATTATTAACGATTCTCAGGGATTTGGTGCTGTTGCTCATGCTAACGTATCTGGATCTTTCAGAGAAGTCAAATTAGTTACTCCTGGCATCGGATATCAAGAGAAACCCAAGATCACTGTTAGTGGTGGTAACGGAAGTGGTGCAGTTCTTGAATCTAACCTTGTCAGAGGTAATCTAGTATCCAACTTCAAGGCTGATGGTACATCAGTTGATACATTTGATGAAAGTGTCACCTTTCCAGAGAGACATAACTTTGAAGAAGGTGAAGCCATAGTATATGACTCTAGAGGCAACCCACCTATCGTTAATATCGTTGATGGATCGACATACTATGCTGGTGTCGTCAATGAGAAGACAATTAAGTTATTCAAAACACCAGAAGATGCAAAAGTAGGCATCAATACAGTAGACATTGGAAATATCAGTTATGGTTTCCATAAGTTTACTTCATTGTTAGCTAAAAATACAATAACCAAGATTTATGTCAAAAACTCTGGTTCTGGGTACTCAAATAAGAAAGTAATTATACAAGGTAGATCAGTAAACGGAGATACACAGTCTGGTATTAGTACATCTGATGATTATGTACTTGCATATAATCATAATTTCAGAAATGGTGAGATTGTTGAATATTCTACTGAAGGAACTGTTGCAAGCGGTCTTTCTACAACAACACAATATGCAGTTAAGGTAATTGACAGCAATAGATTCAGATTATGTGATGTTGGTGTTTCCTCACAAAGAAATCTAACGAATTATAACAAAAATAAAACAGTTGTAATTAGTGGATTTGGATCAGGCAAACATACTATAAAATATCCACCTATAGTAGTAAACGTAGAGAGTTTATCTGGTATCGCTGCTACAACTATTATCAAACCAGAGCTCGAACCGTTAGTGTTTGGTGAAATTGAAAGTGTTTACTTAGAAGAGGGTGGTGTTGGTTACGGTTGCACTAATATCATGGATTTCCACAGGAGACCTGATGTTGGAATCGCTACAGTGGTATCTACAGCACTATTGAAGCCGATTATCATTGACGGATCAATTGTAGACGTTCAGATACTTGCTGCTGGTAAAGGATACCGTCCAGACTCGGATATTATCGTCTATAGTCCCACAGGTAGTTTTGCAGATATCAAACCAATCATTACTAACAATAAAATAACTGGTATTACGATTCTTGATGGTGGTATTGGTTATGATTCAGCGACAACAACTCTGGATCTTCAAAATAGAGGTAAATCTGCTAAATTTATAGCAGATGTTAAAGAGTGGACAATAAACCAAGTTTTAAAGAACGATGCTATCATAAGTGACGAAGATTCGCTACTTACTAAACCAAGTACGAACCCTGCCTTCCAATTACAGACAATTGGTATCTATCCTCCACAAAAACTTAGATTCCAACTTGGAGATAACATTGATTCGGGTAATATTGAGACACCTAACGCCTTCCACTCACCTATACTTGGATTTGCTTATGATGGTAATCCAATTTACGGTCCTTATGGTTATCAGACTCCAACAGGAGGAGCAATACAAAGATTACAGTCAGGATACATTCTTGATACTACTCTAAGGTCGGGTCTGAGGCCTCCTGGCTTTGCTTTTGGATATTTCACCAATGATTACATCTTTGACAACTCAGGAGACCTAGATGTGCATGGTGGACGCTATTGTGTGACTCCACAGTATCCAGATGGTGTATATGCTTACTTCTACAGCGTAGATGTTGATTCTAGTGGTATTGCCAAACCAAAATTCCCATATTTGATTGGTGGATCATTTAAAGACACTCCTATCGATGAAAACTTCGTAACTTTCTTCAATCAGGATATTGACATCACTGAAAGAGAACTTACAAGAAACGTAGCTCCATATTATCTCTCATATGGTAATTCTGACTATGATTTGATAGATGATGTCAGAGATGCCTTAAAACAAGAATTTGAAGTCACTAAAATCAAGAGTTCTGGTATTTCTTCCGTAACTATCTTCTCTAGAGGGGATGGATACAAAGTAGATGATGTATTAGACCTAGACGGCACTGGAACCGATGGAACTGGAGCAAATATTGTCGTTGGATCTGTTTTGGGTAAACCTATCTCCACAGTGCAGATTGGAGTCACTACTTTTACAGAAACTGAGCTAGTAAAGAATAAAAATGAAATTGTAGGTATAACAAGTATTCCACACGAGGTTGCAAACGGTGAAACTCTAATAATCAGTGGTATTAGTACATCTGACTTCACAGAGTTCAATGGAGCTAAGAAAGTTACCGTTAATAACAAAACTTGTGGTCTTTCAGTAGAGTTAGGTAATGTAAGCACAACAGGCCCTAGTACTTCCATCTTTGTTACTGATGTAAGTGGTTTTGCTGTAAATGACACTATTGGAATTGGAACTGAGTCGTTTACCATTACTGCTATCGATTCACAGTTCTCTAGGTTCTTTGTAAACAGAGAAAACTTTGTTGGTGCTGCAATGACTCATGCAGTAGGAACAAACAACATTATTTTGAAACCGAAGAAGTTCTCATTCCCAATAGGATTCTCTACATTGATGAGATACACCTTTGAGAACACTATCACCTATTTCAACCCACAACAGACAGTTGGTGTTGGTTCTACTGGCACACACTATACATTACCTCTTACTGGTCTAAGCACGGTACAAACAGTTGAAAATAGATTCGTTCCTCAACAAAGAATCTATATTAAAGATCATACTTTCTTTACAGGACAAAAGCTAACCTATAATATGGGTATTGGTGGAACTTCTCTTGTATGGGCGAAAGTATCTGCTGGAGCAACATCTGGTGTTGGTACAGCGGTTCTTCCTAATAATGGTGATGTATATGCAGTTAACTTTGAACCAGATTATATTGGATTGTCCACTACTGGTATTCCTACTACAGGTGATGCAGTATGGTTCTACAATGTGGCTTCTAATTCTGGATTTGCACATTCATTTACAACTAACTTCCCTAAAGTAACATCTAAGGTAGAAAGATTCTTTGGTGAAGTGGGAGTAACATCAGCTCATGGATTATTGACTGATGATGTTATCACATTAGACGCTTTACCACAATCTACCGAAACAACTGTAGTTAGATACGATCCAGTGATTGCTAAAGTCACTACAGGTAGAATAGGATTTGCCGTATCTGCTTTCTCAACAGACTTGACTGAAATTACAATACCCGATGATTCTCTACAGAGTGGAGATAAGGTTGTATTCTATAACAATGGTAATACTATTACTGGTTTAGTCAATAATGAGACGTATTTTATTCTTAGAGAAAGTAGTGATGCCATTCAACTTTGTAAGTATAAGGCAGATGTATTTGATTCTAACCCAGTATCAATATCAACTGTTAGTGAAGCATCCTCTAATAATTTAAGTTACATTGCAAAAGTCAATCCACCACTAGAGTTTACGACTGGTAATACAATCACATTTGACGTATCTGATCAAAGTCTTTTAGACATGAGACTTGACTTCTTTGAAGATATTACTTTTAAAGAAAAATTAGATGTTAACGGAACTAATGATACTGGATTTAATATTACAAGAAGCGGCATATCTGGAAATGCAAACGCCACAGTAACTATCAATACAACAAACAATTGGCCTTCAAAGACATTCTATAGTCTAACTCCTATAGTTCCTTCTGACAATAGAAAGTTATATGGCACATCTGACACCGAAGTTGTAGGTAGAAACAATATTACTTTCAAAAATGTTGTTCTAAAGACTGATCATGCAATCATCAATAAAGATGATACTACATTTACTTTCAACTTAAAAGAAAAACCTCCTGAGCCACAGAAACTTATATCGAGAGTTGGTGTAAGTACAATCACATATAGCACTGCATCTAAAAATGCAAGAGGGCCTATCAACTCTACTAAAATCAATTTCCCAGGCAAAGGATATACTATCTTACCTAGAGTCATTGGTTTTGCAAGTACCCAAGGTCAAGATGCCATTGTGAAAGTTTCTTCTCCTGAGATTGGTCAAATAGACATTGTAGAAAGAATCAAAGATGGATTTGACTACCCAACTGACCCTACACTATTGCCATTCTTAAGTGTCCCTGCTATAGTTGATGTAAGTGGTATTGCAAGGATGGATGAGATACGAGTAATAGATGGTGGTATAAGATATAATCAACCTCCTAAACTTGCAGTAAGAGGTAATAGTAATGTGTCAATTGAAGCAACTATATCAGGGGGATCTGTAGATAAGGTTAATATAATTCAAAATGCTTTTGAGTTTAGTGAACCTCTTAGTATTATAACAACTAATAATTCTAATGGATATGACATTGATGCGATTACTCACAGTGGTACAACTGTAACTGCTGAACTTCTTTTGGATGCACAGTTCAATAGACCAGTAACAACTGGATTTGCAAGTACAGAAACTAAGTTACCATTTGCTATTGGTGATCAAGTGTTTGTAGAAAACTGTAGAATAACACCAGCATCTAAACTTAATGGAGAGGCTAACTTTAACTCTGCCGACTATGACTTCTCATTCTTCAATGTAACAGGAGTTAGTACTGAAAATGCCACTGTCACATTCAGTATGGCAAATGCTCCTGGCATCTCTACTGTAACACTGGGTGATTATGATGATGACTTTACTTTGGGTTCTATTGTCAACTACAATGACATGGCTAAGTTCAATATGACAATTATTGATGATGCTAAGTACCTGTCTGGTGAAAAAGTCACATCCACTAAGTTTGAAGGTTTTGTTGCTGAGAATGGTTGGAATGGTAAGATCAGTCAACTTAGATTGAGAGATACCATTGGTACTCTCTTGCCTGGCGATAGGTTGTTTGGTGAGGTGTCACAACTTCTTGGTTCAGTTAGAGATGTTAATAGATTTAGGGTCAGAACTACTCTTGGCGTAACTAGAGATAAAGTTTCTAAGAATGACATGAACGTTGGTATTCTCAACGATTTCAGTCAGAGGTTATCGGATAACTTCTATTTCCAGAAGTTCTCATACTCAATCAAGAGTAAACTACCATATTCAACATGGAAAGAATCAGTTAAATCTATTGTTCACCCATCAGGTTTCTTAGAGTTCTCGGATCTGATTATAGAAAGTGATCCTATTGCCAATGTCGCTACTGTAGGAATTGCTAAGTCTACTAACATGAGAGTCAAGGCAGTAGATACAAGCGTTAAGTTGATTGTCAATATTGATAATGAAATGTATATGGGCAAGAGAGATAACTTTGCAGTTGTTACTGAGGATGATCAATTAGAAAATGGTTCTGTACAAAGAATCTTCTTCCCAGAAGGCAGACCAATTAAGAGTTTCATTATGAACAAGACTAATAAAGTCTTGAATCTTGATGATATATCTTCTGGTTTTAATGGATCACATGACAGAACAGGAACATTAGTTGGTAGTAAACAGTTTGGACTGACTGTAGGAGGATCACCTGTATTCAAGAAATCATATAATGCTGCAGCATCTGCCGATGTAGATATTGCATCCAACCTTATTAGTATTGTGGGTCATAATTTCCAGAGTGGACAATCAATTTTATTAGACACTCAAGGTGGTTCTAAGATTGGTATTGCTACTACTTCTCATACTACAGGATCTAGAGATATTGTCATGGCTGTTAAAACATCTGGTGTCGGTGGTAGTGCAATGTATGAAAATGGATATAACATACAGATTCCAGGCCCTGTTACTGGAATTGCAGTCACAGAGAATCCTCCTGGCCCAGCGTTTAGATTTTATGGATTTGGAATGGCGGAAGGTGGTGTGCCTGGCATCTCTACTAGAGGTAGTGGTGCTACATTCCAAGTTAGGTTTGATTTTGACCAAACCACTGGACAATGTATATCAACAGCAGTAGTTCTAACTAATGGTGGAACTGATTACTTCGTTACCGACAACGTAAGTATCGCTGGTACATATTTGGGTGGTGCAACCCCAGCTAATAATCTTACCTTCCCAGTTACTAAAACAACAGGATCTAGAACTGGTATTACAACAACATACACTAATGTTCCATCAACTGTACCAGAGTTTGGCGGAACAGGTGCAACATTTAATGTTACTAGGGATAGTAATTTGGATGTTACTGAGGTTGAGGTTGTAACTGGAGGAACTGGATATGCTTCTACTAATATTATTTCTATCGCTGGTACATACCTTGGGGGAACAACACCAACCAATAACATCTTACTTTCTCCTGTGGAGTTAGGAACTAATGTTATGCCTG
>MDTB01135822.1_pt1 | contig 14331 bp, 13 predicted proteins | sample 811161 | NCBI WGS metagenome assembly MDTB01 (sample SAMN05326650, study PRJNA326480) | marine metagenome | isolation source: seawater | place: Mediterranean Sea | collected 2009
TTCAGTAAAGAATGCTATTTTAAATTTATCAAATATTAAAAAAGATAAGCAAAAAAAGTACTTATTACTTGGAGATATGTTAGAACTAGGCAAGAAATCCGATTTTTATCACAAGAATCTATCAAAAATTATTAACAGAACAGATATAGACAAATTATTTGTTTATGGCGAAAAGGCATTAAAAACTTATAAGTATACAATAACCAACAAAAGAGGAAATGTTTTGCAAAATAAAAAAGATTTTGATGACATATTTTCAAAAATATTGCAGAACAAAGATTTTTTAATGATCAAGGGTTCTAATGCTACAGGTTTAAATAAAATATCAAAAAATTTAATCAAAGGTTCAAATAATGCTTTTTAGTTTTTTAACTTCTTTGGTAGAAAATTATTCATTTTTAAATGTATTTAAATATTTAACTTTTAGAACTGGATTATCACTAATGACTTCACTCGTGATAGTTTTTTTAATAGGAGGTCCTTTAATTAGATTATTTTCCAAAAATCAAATAACTGGTCCAATAAGACAAGATGGACCGATTGACCACATTATTAAAAAATCTGGAACACCCACCATGGGAGGTCTAATAATTATTATTGGAATGATTTCAAGTACCATTCTTTGGGCAGATCTAAGCAACATATTCATATGGACTTTAATATTTGTATCTTTAGGTCTTGGTCTTTTAGGTTTTATCGATGATTTACTAAAAATTAAATTTGAAAATTCGAGAGGTTTAAATTTAAAGTTAAAGTTTTTTGGTCAATTGCTTATTGGCGGAATAGCATTATTTATTCTTATTAAATTTTCTAATCATAAGTATCTTTACAATTTATACTTTCCTTTTTTCAAAAATTTAATTTTAGATATGGGAATATTCTTTATACCTTTTGGTCTTTTTGTAATTATTGGTTCCTCTAATGCTGTAAATCTTACGGATGGACTAGATGGTTTAGCTACTGTCCCAGTAATGTTAGTAGCTTTATCTTTTACTTTAATTAGTTATGTAGTGGGAAATACAATATTTTCTGAGTATTTACATTTACAATATATTCCTGATGTTGGAGAAATTTCTATTTTTTGTGGAGCAATTGTTGGTTCTTGTTTAGGTTTTCTTTGGTACAACGCTCCTCCAGCTAAGATATTTATGGGTGATACTGGATCTTTATCTCTAGGAGGCTCATTAGCTGCTGTAGCTATAATTGTTAAGCATGAAATTGTTCTTGCAATTATAGGAGGTTTATTTGTTCTAGAAACAGTTTCCGTAATTATACAAGTCATTTCTTTTAAACTTACTGGAAAAAGAGTTTTCATGATGGCACCCATTCATCATCATTTTGAAAAAAAAGGTTGGGCTGAGTCTACCGTAGTTATAAGATTTTGGATTATAGCTATAATTTTAGCTTTAATTGGCCTTGCAACACTTAAACTACGTTAATAGATGGAATCATCAAATCCATTTAGCAAAAAAACATTTGCAATATATGGTCTTGGTCTATCAGGAAAGTCAGTTTTAAAATTTTTAAAGAGATTAAGAGTAAAGAACTATTTTATTTGGGACGATAAAAAGGAAATAAGAGACAAAGATAGTAATAAAAACTTTTCAAAAGCTTTATTTAAAGCAGATTATATTGTCATGAGTCCTGGAATAAACATTAATAAGTCTAGATTTAAATCAATATTATTAAAATATAAAAATAAAATAATTACCGACCTCGATTTATTTTATATGCAAAAAATTAAAAAAATAAATTCAATTGTAATTACAGGAACAAATGGAAAATCAACAACATGCAAACTTATTCATCATATTTTAAAAAAAAATAAAAAAAGAGTTTATCTTGGTGGTAATATTGGTAAACCGATCTTAGATTTGAAAATTAAAGAGAATTCAATAGTAATTATTGAAACTTCATCTTTTCAATTAAATTATTCAAAATTTATAAAACCAAATATTGCTGCAATCCTTAATATTTCAATGGATCATTTGGATTGGCATAGAACAATGCAAAAATACGTTAATTCTAAATTTAAAATTTTTTCTAATCAAAATAGAGATGATTACGCTTTATTAAGTCAAAAAAAACTAATTCACTCTTTTAAAAAGAAAAAATTTTTGAGTAGGTTAAAGATAGTAAAAAAGAATTTATATCCAAAAATAATAAAACATATTAAAAATGAATATTTATTGTCAAAATCTAATGAAGAAAATTTGTTATTTTCTTTTTTAATAACAAAAAGTTTTGGAATTAAAGAAAAATTTATTTTTAAATCTATAAATTCTTTTGTTGGACTTCCCCACAGACATGAAAAATTCTTTAAAAAAAAATCAGTAACTTTTATCAACGACTCAAAAGCAACAAGTTTTGAGTCCACAAAACATGCACTTAAATCCCACAAAAATATCCTATGGATTGTTGGTGGCATACATAAAGTAAAAGATAAATTTCAACTAAAAGGATTAAGTCAAAATATTATTAAGGCTTTTATAATTGGAAAAAATGTAAAGTACTTTGTAAAACAATTACAAAAAAAGATTGATTATAAAATTTCCTATAATTTAGATATGGCATTAAAAAATATTTTCAATCATCTTAAAGAAAATAAATATCAAAAAGAAATAGTTGTCTTATTTAGTCCTTCAAGTGCATCATTTGATCAATTTATTAATTTTTCACACAGAGGAAATAAATTTAAACTATTAGTTAAAAAATATGCAAAAAAATATATTTAAGAATAATTTCAATAATTATTGGAGGAATGTAGACAAAAGTATATTAGCTGGATTTTTATTATTATTCCTTCTAGGCGTCTTTTTTTCTTTTGCCTCAACTTCTTTTTTAGCCGGCGAAAGATTAAATAAGGATTATTATTTTTTTTTCTCAAAGCACTTTATATTTGCAATATTATCAATTTTTATAATGTTTTTTATTTCCTCTATCAAGTTGCCAATAATTAAAAATTTTTTTATTCCTGCTTTTATAGTTCTTTTAATTTCTCTGATTTTGGTACCTATAATAGGCATAGAAGTAAAAGGCTCTAAACGTTGGCTCGACTTTATTTTTTTTTCGATTTCAACCGATAGAATTTATCAAACCATTTTTTATTCTTATTATTGCAAAAATTTTGTCAAATGATGAAACTAAAACAAATAAATTTTCCTATTTTTTTAGTTTTTTAGTGCTTCTATTTTTAATCATTCTTTTACTTAATCAACCAGATGTAGGACAATCTATATTGTTAATCGGAACTTGGGTCGCGATTGTTTTTGTATCGGGAATAAATTTAATTTATATTTTTAGCTTTCTAGGTATTTCAATATTTTTTATTGCTAGCTTACTTATTATTTTTCCAAATAAATTTGGCTATATCACAAAACGTTTAGAAGTATTTTTGGATCCTTCAAAAGGTGATAGCTTTCAATCTCAAAAAGCTTTGGACGCCATAAAGGAAGGTGGTTTAACAGGACAAGGAATGGGGGAAGGAATTTTAAAATATAGTGTACCCGAAGCCCATACTGATTATATAATATCTGTAATTAGCGAAGAATTTGGTTCTATAATTTCAATTATATTAATTTGCATTTTTTTATACATATCTTTTAGAATAATTAAAAAAACTATTTTAGAAGAAGATAAATTTTTAAAGATCTCACTTTGCGGACTTTCATCTATTTTAATCTTTCAAACATTCATTCATATTGGAGTTAATGCAGGTTTATTACCAACAACAGGTATGACCCTTCCATTTTTAAGTTATGGAGGATCTTCAATGATAGGTAGCGCTATTCTAGCAGGGATAGTTTTAAATTTTACAAAAAAAAGATTTTCAACCCATGAATTATAAAGATAAAAAAATTATAATTGCAACTGGTGGAACGGGTGGACATGTATTTCCAGCTTATAGTTTGGCAAAACATTTTTTGAAAAGTAAGTCCTTGGTAGAGGTTATAACTGATAAAAGAGGATTAAAATATTTAGAAAAATACACTGATATAAATTTGATTTTAAATAATTCTGCAACAATCTTTAATGGAAATAAATTTACAAGAATTTTCTCTTTTTTCGTTATTATTTTTTCTTTTCTAAAGTCCATTTATATTTTGATAAAAAAAAAACCGTTTATAGTCTTTGGAATGGGAGGGTATTCATCTTTTCCAGTTTGTTTAGCATCAAAGATATTAGGTATTCCTTTTATAATTTACGAAAATAATTTATTCATAGGAAAAAGCAACAAATACCTATTACCATTTGCTAAAAAAATATTTGTTTCCTACGAGGGATTGGAAGGCATAAAAAGTAAATATAAAAATAAAATAGTTGTTATCGGTAATATAATACGGGAAGAAATACTTAATGCTACCTTGAAAGAAAATGATTTCAATAAAAGCATATTAAGAGTTTTGATTTTAGGCGGAAGTCAGGCAGCAAAATCATTTGGAGAAAAATTACCAAAAGTTTTTGAATCATGTATTTCAAGTGGAATAGAACTTAAAATTTATCAGCAGTGTATACCCGCTCAAAATGAAAAACTTAAAGAGTTTTATCGTTCTTTAAATATTGATTTTGAACTTTTTAATTTCACTGATGATTTATTAAAATATTTTTCAAAAATTGATTTTGCAATAACAAGATCTGGTTCATCAATGATTGCCGAATTATTAAATTGTAATATTCCGTTTATTGCTATTCCATATCCTTATGCAGCAGATAATCATCAAGAAAAAAATGCACTATACTTTAAAAATAAGGGATTTGGTTTTATGCTCAAAGAAAGCGAAATTAATTCTGAATTATTTCCATTGATAAAACAGATTTATAAAGATAATAAATTATTAAAGCAAATCAGTGACAAACAAAAAACAAATTCGGACAAAGAAATATTTAAAAAAATAGATATTGAACTCTTGGATTTAATCAATGACTGACATAAATCTCGGTAAAAAAGAATTAGTACATTTTATAGGTATTGGTGGAATTGGAATGAGTGGTCTTGCTCAAATAATGAAGAATATGGGTTTTAATGTTCAAGGGAGTGATATTAGTGAAAATAAAAATACAGAGAACTGTAAAAATGCAGGAATAAAAATTCTTTTAGGCCATTCAAAAAAAAATATCTCTAAAGCAACTATAATAGTAAGATCTACAGCAATTAAAAAAAATAACATTGAATTAATTCATGCAACAAGAAAAAAAATTCCATCATATGATCGTATAGACGTTCTTGCTAATATAGTTTCACTTAAAAAGAAAATTATAATTACCGGATCTCATGGAAAAACAACAACAACTTCCCTAGTTGCAAAAATATTATCAACTGCAAAACTTGATCCAACAATTATTAATGGAGGAGTGATTAATTCCATAAAAAACAATGCAAAGTTAGGAAGAGGAGAATGGGCAGTTGTTGAGGCAGACGAGTCTGACGGTAGTTTTCTTAAAATTCCAATAAATTATTCTATTGTAACCAACATAGATAAGGAGCACTTAGATTTTTATAAAAATTATGAAAATTTAAAAAATGCCTTTTTAACATTCGTTAATAAAACACCCCCTATAGGAAAAACAATACTTTGCTTAGATGACCTGGAACTAAAAAAAATTTTTAAAAAATCAAAAATTAAGAACTATTTAACTTATGGTTTTGATAAAAAATCATATTATCAAATTTGCAATGTGAGATATTCAATCAATCATACAATTTTTGATTTAAAAATAAAAAATAATAACTCAAGAAATTCACTTATAAAAAATATTTTTTTAAAACTAGTAGGTGACTATAATGTTCGCAATGCAACTGCAGCTATCGGAGTTAGTTTAAATTTGGGAATTAAAATAGAAGTTATAAAAAAAGCACTAAAAAATTTTTCTGGGGTTCAGAGAAGATTAACAAAAGTATTTCAAAAAAATAGTATAGAATTTTATGATGATTACGCTCATCATCCTACAGAAATAGAGTCAGTTATTAATGGTATTAAAAAAATCTCAAAAGATCGAAAATTAATTATAATATTTCAACCACATAGATACACAAGAATAAAAAATTTAAAATTTGAATTTGCTAAATGTTTTAAAAGAGCCACTTCAATAGTTTTATGTCCTGTTTATGCTGCAGGAGAAAAAAAAGACAAGAGATATAATCAGATAAAATTTGCTAAATTAATAAGTAAATTTTCTAAAGTTCAAGTAATAGCAATACAAAATGAAACAGATTTAACAAGGTATTTAAAAAAGAATTTAATTAAAAATGAGATAGTAATAGGAATGGGTGCTGGAACTATTTCAAAATGGATGAATGATTTAAAATATAAATTATGAGTTTACCAACAAAAAATCTAAAAAAAGTTTTTGGAGGCAAAATAAAATTTAATGAAAAATTGTCTAAGTACAATTGGTTTAGTTCAGGGGGACCCGCAGAATTATTTTATAAGGCAGATAAAGAGGAAGAGTTGGCATCTTTTTTAAAACATATAAAATCTTACAATAAAACAATAAATATAATTGGAGCAGGATCTAATACGCTAATAAGGGATGGTGGAATTAAAGGCGTAACTATTAAACTGTCTTCCAATTTTTCCTATATTAATTTGTTAGATGAAAACATTATCGAAGCTGGTGCAGCGACTTTAGACAAAAATGTTTCAAATTTTTCATCGATAAATTCATTATCTGGACTAGAATTTTTATCATGCATTCCTGGTTCTGTAGGCGGCGGAGTAAGAATGAATAGTGGATGTTACGGGTCAGACTTCTCAAAAATTTTATTATCAATAAAAGTTATTGATTTAAATGGTAATATCAAAGAAATAAAAAGGGATAAAATAGATTTCTTTTATAGAGGATGTAGTTTACCAGAAAGTTTATTTATTTTGAGTGTAAAATTTAGAGGTATTCCTTCAAACAAAAAGGACATTGAAGCAAAAGTCAAACACTTAATTGAAAGAAAAAAAGAATCCCAACCAAAAGGCGTAAAAACTTGTGGTAGTACTTTTAAGAATCCAGACGGACTTAAAGCTTGGAAACTAATTAAAGATTCGAATAGTGATAAATTTTCTGTTGGTGATGTAAAAATTTCAGATAAGCATTGTAATTTTTTTATTAATAACGGCCATGCTTCATCATTTGAAATTGAAGAATTAATTAATAAAGTGAAGGAGAATGTCCTAAAGGAAACTGGAAAAACACTAGAACCAGAAATAAAAATAATTGGGGACAATATTTAGATTAATGAAAAAAAAAATTTTAGTTATCTTAGGAGGGATTTCTAAAGAGAGAGAAATAAGTTTAAAGTCAGCCAAGGCATGTGTAAAGGCAATAAAAGCTCTTAAATATAAAGTTCAACTATTTGATCCTGCAAAAATTCATTTTAGTAAGTTAAAAAATTATAAAGCAGATTTAATTTTCAATTCATTGCACGGCAAAGATGGAGAAGATGGTATTGCTCAAAGTTATTTTGAATATTTTAAGTTTCCTTACACGCATTCGGGTATTCTATCTTCAATGAATGCAATGGATAAAATAGTTTCAAAAAAAATCTTTAAAAAAAATAAAATATCATCTCCAAAATATTTTTCAATTAGTTCTTTAAATTATTCACCATCTTTAATAAAAAAAAATATTAAAAACTTAAAAATGCATTTTCCTATAATTGTCAAACCCTCTGATGAAGGATCTAGCATAGGTGTAAGAATTTGTAAAAATTTCAAAATACTTAAAAAAATTAGTAAAGATTTATTAAAAGATTATGATTCTTTGATTGTTGAGAGATTTGTTGGAGGGCAGGAAATACAAGTAGCTGTTATGAATGGTAAAGCTCTTGGGGCCATTGAATTAAAACCTAAAAGAAATTTTTACGATTATAAAGCAAAATATTCTAAAAAAGCAAAAACAAAACATATTATGCCAGCAAATCTTACAAAAGAAAAATATAAAGAAGTTTTAAATTTAGCTAAAAAAACTCATAAAGCTTTAAATTGCAGAGGTGTCACGAGATCAGATTTTAAGTTTGAGAATAATAAATTTTGGATTTTAGAAATTAATACTCAGCCAGGAATGACAGACTTATCTTTAGTACCCGAAATTGCAAAACATAAGGGTATTTCATTTAAAAAATTAGTTAAAAGCATTATTCTTGATGCTGGTATTAATAAATGATCAAGACAATAAAATTTTTTTTATTATTGAGTCTTTTTTTAATACTAACCACATACAATTCAAATAAAGAAAAAAACTTTAAAAGTATTTTTTTTAAAATAGAAAATATTAAAATAGAGAACACAAAAATAGTTGATTTACTTGAATTAAAAAGAGATTTAGAATTTTTAAAAGGAACAAGTTTATTATTCTTAGACAAAGTGAAAGTAATTAATGTTATTACGAAATATGAATTTATAGAAAATATGCGTTTAAGAAAATCTTATCCAAACACAGTAGAAATAATAATTTTTGAAAAGAAACCAATAGCAGTTCAAATTTTAGGAAATACTAAATTTTATATCTCCGAGAAAGGAGAAAAATTGAATTTTTTTAAAAATGAATTTTATGAAGATTTGCCAATTATATTTGGAAACCAAAAAAATTTTAGTTCTTTTTTTTCAGAAATTAAACAAAGTGACTTGCCATCTAATCAAATTAAAGCTTTTTACTATTTTGATATTGGAAGATGGGATATCGTACTGAAAAATGAGAAGATTATTAAATTACCCGAAAAAGGCTACATGGAAATCTTAGTAAAAATAAACTCTATTTTAAATGATAAAAATTTTTCAAAGTATCGAATTTTTGATTATAGAATTAAAGATCAATTAATTTTGGAATAATATGAAAACAGATCAGCCTTGTTTATTTATTGATATTGATGACAAAAAAATAATTTTTTCTGCCGTTAAATATGATCAAAAAATAGATTATGAAATAGTAAATAGTATAATTGTAAATTCAGAAGGTATTTTAAATGGTAAGATTGTAAACGTAGAAAAATTTACAAAGGTTATAAAAAATACACTTAATGAAATGGAAGAAAAGATTAATCATTTATTTACACAAGCTACGATTATTATAAATCCAGACAAAATCAATTGTATTAATGTATGTGGATATAAAAAATTAAATGGTTCTCGGGTTTCAGAAGAAGATGTAACTTATATTTTAAATGACTCTAAAAAATTAATAATTCTTAATGAGAAAAAAAGTTCTTTAGTTCATCTTTTTAATTCAAATTTTTCTATAGACAGTGATAATTTAGAAAATTTGCCCATAGGTCTTTTTGGAGAGTTTTACAATCAAAACATGACTTTTTTTTTAATAGAAAAAAACGTACTTAAAAATATTAAATCTCTTTTTAATAATTGTGGAATAAATACAGAAAGAATTGTTTTAAAATCATTCGCTGAGGGAATTTATTTGTTAACTAGCAAGATCTTGGAGAAAAACTTTCTATCAATAAGAATTGGGAAAGAAAGAAGTAATTTATCATTATTTAAAAATAAATGTTATGTTTATTCTGAAGAGTTTAATTTTGGAACAGACTTACTTATAAAAGATTTATCTAAAATATGTTCATTAAAATTTGAAGAAGCAAAAAAAATATTAGAAGACGTAAATTTTAAAAACAATTTAGATTTAGATGAAAAACAAATTTTGGATAAAAAATATTTTATTCAATCACCTTACAGAAAAGTTAGATTTAAACTAGTTTTAGATATAATTGAAGCTAGACTAGAAGAACTTTTTGAAATTTTTTATGAAAAAAATATTAATTTAAATCATTTTAAAAATACAAATAAAGCTTTCTATATTTATGTAGACGACCACACTCTACTAGAAAATATTAAATATATTTTTACAAAGAAAAAATTTAGAGATTTACAGATCGTTTTTAATGAACCTTATGAAGAAAGGCTAATTGCAGCTTCTCTAGGAGCGGCAGAATTAATTGGAAAAGGCTGGGAAAAAGAGGCAATTCCAATTATACAAAGCAAAAAATCAATAATTTCCAGACTTTTTTCTAGTCTGTTCAATTAAATATAACTGTATTTTTTTGAAACATTAGTTGTCTTAAGAACAAAGGTTCAATTTTATATAACAAGTTATGTTAAAGACTTACCAAAAAACTATTTCAAAACCAGCTTCTTTTAAAGGAATTGGTCTTCATAATGGTCAAAAAAGTGAAATTAAAATTTTACCTGCCCCAGAAAATCATGGAATTGTTTTTAAAAGAGTTGATCTTAAAAAAAATAATCTTATAGAAGCAAATTATAAGAATATTTCTTCTGCTGTTCTTTGTACAAAACTTTCAAATAAATCTGGAGCAGATGTTTCAACCGTAGAGCATTTGCTAGCTGCACTTTATATAACGGGAGTAGACAATGCTTTAATAGAAATTAATAATTCTGAAGTGCCTATAATGGATGGTTCCTCAAAAGAGTTTGTTAATTTTATTAACGAAACAGGTTTAAAAAATTTAAAAGCAAAAAGAAAATATTTAAAAATAAATAAAAAAATTGAATTTGAAGATGGAAAAAAATCAATAACCGTTGAACCTGATATGGAGGGACTCAAGGTAGATTTTGAATTAGTTTATTCTAATCATATAATAGGGAAACAAACCAACAAAATAAATTTTGCTAATACTGAATTAGGAGAGGTTTATAATTCTAGAACATTTTGTTTATATGAGGATATAGAAGAGATAAAAAAAATTGGTTTAGCAAAGGGAGGTTCTTTGGAAAACGCAATTGTTGTTAAAGAAGAAGAGATTTTGAATATTGGTGGGTTAAGAAATAATAAAGAATTTGTTAATCATAAAATTTTAGATTTAGCTGGAGATTTCTTGTTATCTGGATTTAGAATATTAGGAAGTGTAAAATGTATTCAAGGTGGACATAATTTAAGCTATCTATTTTTAAAGAAACTTTTTGAAAATTCCTCAAATTATATAGAAATCGAGGCAGATAAAGTCATTTCAACAAAATCAATTTTAAAAACATCGGTAAATAAGCTAGCAGTTAATGCCTAACAAGCTTTAAATTTACCTAATTAAGTTAATTTGATATGAGTTCTTCAATGTATCAAAAAATTTTTTATTTAATCCTAGTTTCAGTTTTAATATTTTCTTGTTCCAAAAAAGAACCAGAAGTAAATATTTCAAATAGCGAAGAAGAGTCTTTTGTAATTTACAAGGATGCTGTAAGAGCCATGGACCAAGGAGATATTTTATATGCTTCAAAAAAGTTTTCAGAAGCTGAAGGGCTAATGACAAAAATAGAATTCTCAGCAAAAGCATCATTAATGTCTAGTTACTGTTTGTATCTAATAAATTTTTATGAAGAGGCCTTAGAAGGCTTAGAAAGATTTGTAAAAAATTATCCTGCAGACAAAAATATTACTTACGCTCACTATTTAATTGCAATCTCTCTTTATGAACAGATCTTAGATGAAAAAAAAGATTTAAAACCCTTATTAGACACAAAAGCTCAAATAGAGTTTTTTTTAAAAAATTACCCAGATACTGAATATGCGATTGATTTAAAATTTAAAATGGATTTAATTAATAATCAGTTAGCCGCAAAAGAAATGTATGTAGCAAAGTATTATATTGAATCAAAAAAATGGATACCAGCAATTAACAGACTTAAAACCATTGTAGAAGATTATTCAGAGACTATATTTATCGAAGAGGCATTGCATAGGCTAGTAGAAGTTTATTATAAAGTTGGTTTAGAAGAAGAAGCAAAATCAGCGGCTGCTCTCCTTGGTTACAACTATAATTCTAGTGAATGGTATAAACAGTCATATAAAATACTTAATAAGAACTATAAAGTTGAAAAAAGGATAAAGCCTAAAAAAAACGATGGACTAATTAAGAGAACTATTAAGAAAATACTTAAGTAAAGCAATGAAGAAAACACATGATCATATAATTAAAAAATTTAAAGAAAAAATAAAAATAATAAAAAAGTATGATAAATTTTATTACGACAAAGACTCTCCTTTAGTTTCAGATCACAAATATGATGAAATAAAAAAAGAAACTATTGAGTTAGAAAATAATAATCCATACCTAAAAAAAATAGACTCTGTAACAAATACAGTTGGATTTAAGCCTTCTATAAGATTTAAAAAAATTAAACACTCTAAACCTATGTTGTCTTTAGCAAACGCTTTCAGCGCAAAGGATATGGATGAATTTTTAAAAAAAATAAAAAATTTTTTAAATTACAGAGATCTAAACATTGATATGACTTGCGAACCAAAAATTGATGGAATTTCAGCATCTCTTACTTATGAGAATGGAATTTTGGTTAAGGGTTTATCAAGAGGAGATGGAGAAATAGGCGAAGATATTTTACAAAATTTAAAGACTATCAAAGAAATACCAAAAAAAATTTTAGACAAGAACATACCTAGAATTTTGGAAATCAGAGGAGAGGCATATATTGGAAAAAAAAATTTTCAGAGACTCAAAGACAAATTTGCTAATCCAAGAAATGCAGCAGGTGGTTCTTTAAGACAAAAAGATTCTAAAATTACAGCTGGTATACCTTTACAATTCTTTGCTTATGCTTTTGGAAATATTGAACCAATGATTTTTAAAACTCAATCTGACTTTTTGAAAAAAATTTTTGAATGGGGTTTTAAGACAAATCCGTATAATAATATTGTAAAAAATTTATCCGAAATTCAAGATGAACATGATAAAATTGAAAAAATTAGACCAGATTTAGATTATGACATTGATGGATTAGTTTTTAAAGTTAATAATCTATCTCTTCAGTCAAGATTAGGAAATACTTCTAGCTCTCCAAGATGGGCCATTGCTTACAAATTCTCGTCTGTTAAAGCATTTACAAAAATTAATGATATAATAATTCAAGTTGGAAGAACTGGGGCTTTGACACCTGTAGCGAAAGTTCAACCTGTCACAGTTGGTGGTGTAGTAGTTTCTAATGCTTCCTTGCATAATGAGGAAGAAATTTCCAGAAAAGATATAAGAATAGGAGATTATATTACAATACAAAGGGCAGGAGATGTTATTCCTCAAGTAGTATCAGTCGACAAGACTAAGAGGAGAGAGAGTATAAAAAAATTTATTTTTCCAACTAGATGTCTTTGTGGAGCTGAAACAATCAAGGAGATTAACGAAAGTACAAAAAAAATTGATGCTGTTAGAAGATGCTCTAAAGAATACGAGTGTAAATATATTGCTATTGAAAAATTAAAACATTTAGTATCCAAAGATGCATTTAATATTGATGGATTAGGAAAAAAAGTAGTAGATCAGTTTTGGGGATTAGAAATAATAAAAAAACCTTCAGATATTTTTGAGCTTGACTACGAAAAAATTAAAAACTTAGAAGGTTGGGGGCATACTTCGGTAAATAATTTAAAAAATGCAATTAAAAAATCTACAATTATTCCTTTAGATAAATTTATTTATTCAATAGGAATTAGACATATAGGTCAAGAAAATGCAAAATTACTCGCAAATTTTTTTGTAAAAATTAACAAGTTAAAAGAGTTATTTGACCATTCAAAAAGAAAAGTATTATTGAACAGTATTAGTGATTTAGATGGAATTGGCTCATCTCAGATAAAGTCTTTGAATGAGTTTTTTTCAAATAAAATTAATTTAAAATCAATAAATGATTTGATTTTAAAATTGAAAATACAAGATTTTAAAGGCATTAATAAAAAAGGAAAATTAGGTGGAAAATCCGTTATGTTTACAGGGGGATTTCAAAAAATGAGTAGAACTGAAGCAAAATCATTAGTTGAAGAAAATGGAGGTAAAGTTCTTGGCAGTCTTTCAAAAAAGCTGGATATGATAGTAGTCGGTAATTCTAAACCAACTAAAAAAAAAATAGAGAAAGCCAGCGAACTTAAAATTAAAGTTATATCAGAAACTGAATGGTATAAACTTTTAAATATCTGAACATGCCTTTTTAAGTTTAAATAATTCTTCTTTATTCATAAATTTTTTTAAATTTTTAAAAACAGAATAATGATAATTATTAAGCCAACTTTTTTCTTTTAAATTTAATATCTTTTTATTAATTAATGATTTCTCAATTGGTACAAGTGTTAAATTTTTAAACTTTAATTTTTTTTTTGAATTTTTTACGTAAATAAGGTTTTCTATTCTTATTCCAAAATAATTCTTTTTATAAAAACCAGGTTCATTTGATGTAATCATGCCTTCTTTAAACTTTATTTTATTTCCTTTTGAGATTGACTGGGGACCTTCATGTACATTCAAAAAGTAACCGACGCCATGACCAGTTCCATGAGGATAATCTAAATCAATCTCTTTAAGAGCCTTCCTCGCAACAA
>MDTB01159706.1_pt1 | contig 14331 bp, 17 predicted proteins | sample 811161 | NCBI WGS metagenome assembly MDTB01 (sample SAMN05326650, study PRJNA326480) | marine metagenome | isolation source: seawater | place: Mediterranean Sea | collected 2009
ATTGTGTAATAAGGCGAATAATACCAAACAGGTGCTATATGTTCAGGAGTTACTAGAGGATTTGCTTCCTCAAAGTTTGCTAATTCAAGAAAATATCCACCGCCCTCAGGGAAGAAAAACATTATTACACAAAAAACTAGTCCAAAAACTCCAATTGCCGGCATTGCACTCAAAACTTTATAAGGGAAAAAAGGAACACTGTCTAACGGGACTCCGTCATCATCAATATATTCCTCAATATCAACACCTTCTGGATTTCCAGCACCGACTTCATGCAATGCTACAAGATGAAGAAATACAAGCGCAATTAGTATTAATGGAAGTGCAACTACATGGAGTGCAAAAAATCTTGATATTGTTATGCCAGAAATATAATAATCACCTCTTACCCAAACCTCTAATGATTCACCAATGTAGGGTATAGCTCCAAAAAGAGAGATAATAACTTGTGCACCCCAATAAGACATTTGGCCATATGGAAGAACATAACCCAAAAACCCTTCGGCCATCATAACTAGATAAATTGTACATCCAAAAATCCATACTAATTCTTTAGGTTTTTTATATGAGCCATACAAAAGACCTCTGAACATGTGAAGATAAACTATAGCAAAGAACATCGAAGCTCCGGTAGTATGCATGTATCTGATTATCCATCCATAATCAACGTCTCTCATTATGTACTCTATGGAAGCAAATGCTCCCTCTTCAGTATTTGAATAAGGCATCATCAACCAAATTCCTGTCACTATCTGAAGTATTAAGACAATTGAAGCAAGAGCACCAAATAAGTACCAAAAATTAACTTTTTTTGGAACAGGATGCTTTGAAAGATGCCTCTCAAATGTATTAATAATAGGCAGTCTGTAATTAATCCAATCTATAACTTTTGTTACCATTATGCTTCTTCTCCAATTGTTAAAATACTCCCCTCAAAGAAATGAGGAGGAACAGTTAAATTTGTTGGCGCTGGGACGCCTTTATAAACTCTACCTACTAAATCAAACATTGAGCCATGGCATGGGCAAAAAAACCCGCCCGCCCATGAGGAATCCCAAGGTTTAGGTTCAACTTCAGGATAATATTTTGGTGAGCACCCTAAATGTGTACAGACACCAGACAATACTGAAAATTCTGAACTTAGAGATCTCGTAGAGTTAATATTTTTATATGGTTCATCAATAGAATCTGAGTTTGGATCAGCAAGTTTGGAAACAACAGCATTTAAACCAGATAAAACAGATTCTGAATGTCTTATTATTAAAATAGGCTGCTTTCTCCAAGAAACTTGAATTTGTTGACCTATCAACATTTTAGATATATCAACTTTCACTGCTGATCCAATTGCTTTTGCTCTTGCGCTTGGATTCCAAGTTGTGATGAAAGGAGTGGCAGCAAAAGCCACACCAGCAGCAGCAAAACCAGCTGTTAAACCAATTAACACTTTTCTTCTTCCTTCGTCAGGGGTGTTTGTCAGAGATTGAGCAATTTGATTTAAGGGTTTTGCATTTATTCCAAAATTATCAAAAATATCAATAAAATGTTCGCTTATCTTTGATAGATCAGTTTTTTCTAGTTCATTTAATGCGTTAATAAGATCATCTCTTCTTGAAATGGCCTCTTCTAAGGTCTTTGTTTTCAAGGAAGTTTTAACAAAGCTTGTGCCTATAATGCTAGCCACTCTTTCACTAACTCTCTTTTGAAAGAAGTAGATATCATTATTAGCGCCTCTTAAAGTAAGATATTTTTCTGCTGTTTCAGACATTTTTATAAGGATTTATGATTATTTTTAGGAAATTGGAAATTTAAAAAGTAATTGTACCCATATATAAATATATAGGTACCCACAATTTTATAACAAGACAAAATCCATAAATATTTAAATATCGATTTTTTTAGAAAAAAACCTTTTAAAACAGGGTATCTAAGATTTTTTGTACCCATATACTTCCTTTTTATATTAATAAAGTACGCACAATATAGTATAAAAATACTTACAATGGAAGTATATTTTAATAATAAATTAAATCTATCTTTTTGAAAACTGCGAACTCTTTCTTGCCTTTTTTAAACCTGGCTTTTTGCGCTCTACTTTTCTTGAATCTCTTGTTAGGAAACCCGCTTTTTTGAGTTGCGGCCTTAACTCTTCATCTAACAATAAAAGGGCTCTAGAAATACCATGTCTAATAGCTCCTGCTTGGCCAAAACTTCCTCCGCCTTTAACTTTTGCCTCAATATCAACTTTATTAATTAAATTGCATAACTCTAAAGGCTGTTTGACAAGCATTTGTGCTACTTCTCTTCCAAAGTACACTGATAACTCTTTATTATTTACCTTGATTGCTCCCTCTCCTTTAGATAGGTAGATTCTTGCAGAAGAAGTTTTTCTTCTTCCGGTTGCATAAAGTCTTTCACTGCTCATATTTTTGGATTCCATTCACTTGGATTTTGTGATTCATGAGGATGCTCTGAGCCTCTGTATACTTTTAATTTTTTGATCATTGATTTTCCTAGCTTGTTTTTTGGTAGCATCCCTTTAACTGCATTCTCAATAATCATTTCAGGATTATTTTCAAGAACTTCTTTATAAGACGTCTCTTTGAGTCCGCCAGGATATAGGGAGTGCTTGTAATACTTCTTTTGATCAGACTTATTTCCGGTAACTTTCACCTTATCAGCATTTATTACAACAACGAAATCACCTCCGTCGACATGTGGTGTAAATGTAGGCTTATCTTTACCTCTTAATTTATCAGCAATTTTGGTTGCAAAACGCCCTAACACCTTTTCCGAGGCATCAAAAATAACCCAGCTCCTTGTGACTTCACTATTTTTAAGACTATATGTTTTCATATCAATTTTTGTGTGGATGAATATTAAAGGTTAAGTGCTATTTAATCAATAATTTTTATAATTTATTTATCTTTAGTATCACGCATTTCTTCAAGTCTGCTTATGGTTCTATTCCATAAAAGCATGAGCTCTTCACCACTATAGAGGTTGGCGATATCGTCATTATTTATAAACAACTTAATTTTTACTTTTTCAATGTATGCAATATCAATAAAACCAATGAATCTTCTAATAACGTCTTTGCCATAATCATCATATTGCTTAAAATCGTCAATAAAAAACCATTCATACTTTTTACAAATAGCCAAAAAATCAGAGATTGCTATGTTTTGTTTAAAGAAATCGTTGTATGAAATCCAAATAAAGTTTTTTGTGTTCCCTTTGCAAAAAAATGTTCTATTATTAACCTCAAAGTCTTTCTTAAGATCACCAATAAAATTAAAATTATCTTTAATGAAATTATAAATGTGTTCTTCGTTAAATTTAGCTATATTTTTTGATGAATTTAAATCAATATTCTTTAATCTATAATCTTTATCTCCAGTAAATTTATATACAACGAAGTCTTCCTCTAATTGTTTCATTTGTTTTATGAATTTTTCTCTTTGAAGGCCATTTTTATATAAGTTGTCTATATTTGCATTTGATGTGAGCATCAAAAAAATATTCATTTTAGATAATAAATTTAAAAGTTTGCCAACAATCATCGCATCAGATACATCCTCAATCTGAAATTCATCAATAAAAATAACTTCATGCTTTGAAGCTATTCTTTTTGCAACTTTTACTAAAGGATCATTAGTGCTCTTAACTAACTCGAGCTCCTTATGAATAAATCTCATAAATTCTATGAAGTGATATGAGCGTTTTTTTTGTTTAATTTCGCTATATAGTGCATTTAAAATCATAGTTTTCCCCCTTCCAACATCACCATGTACATAACAGCCTTTTTTAGTTCTTTTTTTAAAAAAGTTTAAGAAAGGCCTGTTTCTTTGAAGATTTCTTTCAAAAATTTTAAGAAAATTATCCTGTTCATGATTTAAATGAATGCCATCTTCTGAAAACTTCTTTAAAATAGACTGATACATATTTTTGAAAAATGGGAAATTACAAGTTTATCATCACTGGCATTATATTTGCCTTATTTATTGCGATAGTATCGTTTGAAACTGGCTATAAGAAGGGTTCACAAGAAGATTTATCTTACGCAGCTGAAAAAGCGTCATCATCAGTGGTGAACATATTCATAAGTAATAGAGGAGTTAATAGAACCAGGAATGCAGTTGGTTCTGGAGTAATTTTTTCAAAAGAAGGCCATATTGTAACTAATACTCATATATTAACTAATGCAACCTCAGTCTTTGTAGAATTTAATGATGGAGAAATTGCAGAGGCAATATTAATAGGTGCTGATAATTACTCAGATATTGCTGTTTTAAAAATCAATGGTTTTGAAGGTTTAAACCCAATTGAATCGGCTGAATCAAGCAATATAAGGGTTGGAGATGAAGTTCTTGCTATCGGGAACCCCTTTGGGGTTGGAAAAACAGTAACAAGCGGTATTATTAGTGCAACTGGAAGAGATTATGGAAATCCATATCTAGAGTTACTTCAAACTGATGCTGCAATCAACCCAGGTAATTCAGGAGGTGCTTTACTAAATGAAGAAGGGAATTTAATTGGAATTAATTCAAGCATATATTCAAAAACAGGGACTTACTCTGGTATTGGATTTGCAATACCATCTGAAAAAGTTATTCAAGTTGCATCAGAGATTATTAAGTTCGGTAAAGTAAGGAATTCATGGATTGGTGACTTTCAGGTAAGGCAAATAAGATTAAATTTAAATAATAATTTAATATCAGCTTTAAGTATTATAAAAATTGATGCCACTTCTGGTATTGGTAATCCCCTTGAGCTTAATGGAGTATCAGTGGGCGATATAATTTTAAAAATAAATGACCTACCAGCTACATGGAAAAATTTGACAACTGCTCTTAAATTAACCTTGCCAGGTGATGAAATCCTATTTGAGATTTATGATAAAGACAATAATAGAGAAGTTTTAGTTAAAACTGTCGCATCTAGTTAGGTAGTCTTAATATTTCTGCGCCAAGACTAGAAAGTTTTTCCTCTATTCTCTCGTAACCTCTATCAATGTGGTAAATTCTATCAACTAAAGTTTCACCTTTTGCTACTAATCCAGCAAGGATCAAGCTTGCCGATGCTCTTAAGTCTGTTGCCATAACTTCAGCTCCAGAAATTGAATCAACTCCATTAATAACCGCTGTTGTCCCATTTATTGTTATATCAGTTCCCATTCTATTAAGCTCTTGAATATGCATAAATCTGTTTTCAAAGATGGTCTCTTGGACGTGAGATTTTCCATCTCCAATGCAATTAAGAACTGTAAATTGTGCTTGCATATCTGTTGGGAAACCAGGGAATGGAGCAGTAATAATATCAACAGGTTTTATAACATTATTTGTCATATCCAATGAGATAGAATTATCATTTGAAATAACTTCCGCTCCAGCTTTTTGAAGAGTTTCTATGACTGCACCCATTCTGCTCGCATCTATCTTTTTGATGCGAATTTTTCCATTTGTAAGAGCTGCAGCCACAAGGTATGTTCCTGCCTCGATTCTATCTGCAGGAATTTCAAATGTTGTCCCTTTTAACTCTTTAACACCTTCAATTCTGATCTCGTCTGTTCCTGCACCTGAAATATTAGCTCCCATTGAGTTCAAGAAATCTGCTAAGTCAGAGATTTCTGGTTCTTTAGCGACATTACTAAGTTTTGAAACTCCTTCAGCCATTGATGCGGCCATCATCAAGTTCTCTGTTCCAGTTACGGTAACTCCCTCGAACTCTATTTCAGCTCCAACTAGTTTTTCTGCTTTGGCTTCAATGTATCCATTATTGAGTGATATTTTTGCACCAAGTTTTTCAAGAGCTTTAAGGTGATAATTAACTGGGCGGCTTCCAATAGCGCAGCCTCCGGGTAATGCGATCTTTGCATATCCATATTTAGCTATCATTGACCCAAGAACTAAGATAGAAGCTCTCATAGTTTTTACAAGCTCATATCTTGCTTCAAGATTGGAAAGGTTTGAGGTATTTAGCTTAAAGTTCATCTTTTCATCAAGTGAGATATCAGCTCCCATCGATCCTATAAGTTCAAACATGGTAGTAATATCTTGAAGGTATGGTAGATTTTTAAGGGTTACATCTTCTGATGAAAGAATTGCTGCAGCAATTACAGGCAAAGCAGCATTCTTAGCTCCAGAGCAATCAATCTCACCACAAAGACTTTTTCCACCCTTTATTAATAATTTCTCCAATTAAGCCTCACTTGGTGACTTTAAATCTAAGCTAATTGCGTGAAGTTCTCCTGATTGAAGAAGATCTGAAAACAATTTCATAATACTCTTATGTCTTTGTAAAATGCTCATGTTTGTAAAATCTTTTGAAACAATTTTTATTGAAAAATTACAATCCCGGCCACTGACAGATAAATCAGAAACATCGTCTAAATATGACTCTATAATTTCTTGTAGTTTATTATTATCCATCTATAAAAGCATCTGACTTCCACTCTGTAATAATTAATGAAATATTCTCATTTTTTTCTAAAGCAAGTGCTTTAAACTGATTGTGAAAAGTTTGACCTAAATTTATGCCATTAATAATTATATTTACTATTTTGTAAGTTCCATTTTTATATTCTCTGAGTTTATAAATTATTGGATATACACTGCTTGTAGTGATGAGATTTTGTTTAACGCTCACGATCTTATTTTTTTTCTCATCATAAGAGAAGTCTGTGATTATTTCTGCATCCCCCCATTGAGCGAGGGTTTCAGCATAAGTATCTAAAAGAGAAATCTTAAAAACTTCAATAAATTGCGCTCTTTCTTCTTTAGTTGCACTCAAGTAATACTTTTTTCCCATAACGCTAGCGCTAACTCTGTTAAAGTCTATCAAAGGCTCGAAAATATTTTTTATCTTATTCTTGAATAATTCTGGGTCAGTTCTAAATAATTCGTCTTCAGTTGTTAAGATAACTACCATTTGTTGTGATTTTACATCTATGAGCTCAAATGGATTTTTATTAATATCTGAGTAAATTAAGGATGGCAAAAATAAAGATAAGAATAATAAATTTCTTTTTAAAGGCAACATTGCATTATTATACACTTGTTAGTTTTTAAATTTTTATGCAAAAGATATATCTTATTGGCTTTATCCTCTCATTAATCAATTTGCTTAATGCTGCTGAAATGAGCATAGACATCTCAGAAAAAATAGATATCTCCTCAGATAATATAGAAATTAAAGAAGGAAAGATTAAGTTTATTGATAATGTGATATTTCAATCAAAGTCATATGAGGTATCTGGAGAAGTAGCAGAATATTTTAGAGATATGGATATTATTAAGATTCAAGGGTCACCCATAGAATTTTCAATAAAAAGTGGGGCCAATAATTTTAATGGTCTTTCAAATATGATCTTGATAAAAAAAAATGAGCTAGAGATTTCTGGTAATGTTTTAATAGAAGATAGTTCATCAAGGATAAGAGGTGAAAAAGTCAAATTTGATCTAAATTCTGGGAAGCTGCAAGTAAATTAATATGATAGTTCTAAGTGTCAAAAATATTTCAAAGTCTATCCAAAATAAACAAATTATTAATAATATTTCCTTTGATATTTCAGAAGGTCAGATAGTCGGGCTATTAGGCCCTAATGGGGCTGGGAAAACTACTACTTTTTATTCAATCTTGGGGTTAATTAAAATAGATAGTGGGGAAGTCTTTCTAAGAGATGAAGATATAACTACGACCCCTCCCCATAAAAGAGCTAAGGTTGGAATGAGCTATTTGCCTCAAGAGCCCTCAATCTTTAGAAATCTGTCAGTTAAGTCAAATATTTTAGGTGTAGCAGAAAGAAATTTCTTAAAAAGAGAGGAACTTGAAGATTTTTATCAAAATACCATCAAAGAATTTGGTCTTGAATCCATTGAAGATTCAATGGGCTATGCCTTGTCAGGTGGTCAGAGACGAAAAGTTGAAATAGCAAGGTGTTTAGCGTCAAAACCAAAGCTGATACTTTTAGATGAGCCATTCGCAGGCATTGACCCCCTAGCTATTGAAGACATTAAAAATGTTCTAAAAAGTCTGTCTGACAAAGGTATAAGTATTTTGATTACTGATCATAATTTAAGAGAAACAATAGATATCTGTCATTACTCAATTGTTATAAAAGATGGGAGTATCCTTGATAAAGGTAAAAAAGATTATCTTATTAGCAGCTCGCTTATCAAAGAAGAGTACTTTGGTAAAGTTTTTGATTGATGGAAACATACAATCAAGAAAAAATTTTTGAAATATTAAACAAAAAATCAGAGGATAAATTTAGTCAAATACAAAAAATACTTTCCAAAATGGATTCTCATGAGATTGCTCACTGTCTTGAATCTTCGCCTTCAGAGCAACGTAAGGTAATTTGGTCAATTATCGATAAATCAAATGAGGCTGATGTTTTAAGCGAGTTAGGTGAAGAAATACAGCAAGATTTATTTGATGAGATATCAAATGAAAAACTCCTAGATTTAGTTCAAAATCTTGAATTAGATGAAATGGTTGATATTCTTCAGAATCTTCCAAAACAAAGAATAAGCTTCCTTCTCTCAAAGATGTCTAAAATTGATAGAAAAAGAGTTGAAATAGTTTTAGAGTATCCTGAAGACTCTGCAGGCGGTTTGCTTAACAATGATATTATAAGTGTTCAAAAAGACTCGACTCTTAATTTAGTGCTCGAATATCTTAGGTCAATTGGTCATATTCCAGAAAATACAGACAAATTGTTTGTAGTATCAAAAAATAATGATTTTATTGGTGAGCTTAAGATTTCAAGCATCATTAGCTCAGATCCAAATCTTAAAGTATCAGATATTATGACTGATAAACCGCACTCTTTTAAAGTCAATGAATCAGATAAAGAGGTTTCTAAGTTTTTTGAACAAAATGATTTAATCTCCGCAGCAGTTGTTAATGATAAGAATGAACTTATTGGTAGGATAACAATTGATGATGTGGTGGATGTAATTATTGAAGATGCTGATCAAAACTTCCTGAGTATGGCTGGTATTGCTGAAGATACATTTTCACCTCCAGCTAGAGCTGCCCGTAAAAGAATTATTTGGCTTGGCCTTAATCTAATTACAGCATTTGTTGCATCTTTAGCTATAAATATTTTTCAGGATGCAATTGATAAAATAGTTTATCTAGCTGTTTTGATGCCGATTGTAGCTAGCATGGGAGGAGTGGCAGCAACCCAAACTTTAACAATTGTTTTAAGAGGACTAACTTTAGAGCAAATCTCAAATTCAAATCTTGGTTGGCTTTTTAAGAGAGAGCTGGCAGTTTCGATTTTAAATGGAGTAGTTTTATCTCTAATAATTAGTTTAGTAACTTATCTTTGGTTTGGTCAGGTAATCCTTGCTGTACTAATTGCAGCTGCAATGATTATAAATCTTCTAAGCTCAGTTGTTGCGGGTGTATTTGTACCTATTTTTTTAAGAAGATTAAATCAGGATCCTGCCATTGCTGGGAGTGTTATTGTAACAACGGTGACTGACGTTGTTGGCTTTGTTTCCTTTCTTGGTCTTGCTTCGATTTTTTTACTGTAATCTATTCAGTTCTGGAGAAGTAAGTGGTCCTTTTACAGAGTATTTTATAGTCGAAATTTCTTTAATTTGGGCTTCGAAAACATTGCCAATAATAGCAGTCCCTGCTGCAACACCAAGACCTCCAAAGATTGCTGCGTACCATGGTATATTTTCTTGTAGGCTTAATCTCAGAGATAACTCAAGATCTAACTCTTCAAAAGAGCCAAAATCATCTTTTATAATAAAGCCATTCCAATCCATATTTCCAAAATCAGCCTCAAAAGAGAAATCATCAATAATCCTTCCGTAGTTCTTAGAAAAGATTATACTTCCACTACCTCGTTTAAACTTAATATACTCATCTGTAGATGATCCGTCATAGCCATCAAAAAATGATTGTATATTTAGCAGGCCAACTAAATTTAATAATGCAGAGTTTGGATTACTTTGATTTATTTGGAAATCTTTAGCTAGGAATTCTAGGCTTCCTTCTATATTTCTTAATTCGAGAAGGTTGTCCCATTGAATATTTACATTCGATTTAAAAAAGCCTACGGATGGAAAGTTCTGAAGTTTTAAAGATTTTTTAATATCATTTAATTCATATAAACCTTTTATTTTATAGAAATCACGATTTGTATTTATGGAGAGATAGGCTGGTTCATCTTTATAATCAGATATTTTAAGAAAATCGCTCTTAATATTTATATCATTTAAAGTAAGAATATCTCCATTCTTTAAGTAGTAAAAATCTATAGAGTTAAAAGTTGCATCATTAAAAATCACATTATTTCCAGTAAATCTAAATTTTAGGTTTGGCAGAACAAAAGCTTCTCCTCGTGAGTCTCCAAAATTAAAATTAATATTTGAGTCATAAAGATTAATTTTAAAAAAATTTGATTTATCTTTAACTATCGATCCTTTAAGATTCTCGCTATTAAAATTTAGATTAAGATTCCCTTTACTAAAAGTTCCAGATAAATCAATGCTAGATTGTTTATCCGAGAAGAAGCTAAAAGCAGATGAATCCTGTATTTCGTTTCCTGATAGATATAAGTTTATTTTAAGATCATCAAAAGAAATAAAATTTTGAGAAAATACTCTATTTAAGTCTTCAATAAAGATGTTTGTCTCAATATTAAACCCATCTTGAAGATACTTTATTTCTGATAGATCTTGGAAACTAATAAAGCCAAAATTCTTGTTCGTATTATTTCTAAAATCAGAAAATCCAGTTGTGAACAGCTGAATATCATTTCTAAAATTTAGAACTCCAAGCGGCAGAATGTTCTCAGCAAAGTCATTAATAGACTTATGAAAAGAAATATAATTTAGTTGCATTGAATCTATATCCAATAATCCAGAAACTTCTTCAAACGGTAGATCTTCATATAAGCCTTTATGAAGTCTTATTTTTACTTCTTTTGAGTCTGCAGTTATAAAGGCTCTATTGGTGAAAAGTTTTCTTTCATCTCCCACTCTAAAGGTAGCTTCTGAAATTATTAATTCATTATTGATGCTTATATTAGCTCCATCAATAAACTCAAAATAAAGCTCATCAATTTTTCCATTATCTATAATATTGAGCAAGTTATTTTTAAGTGCATTAGAGTTTTCTGGAAGTAGTGAAATATAATCTTCTGTTTTAATGTGAGTTGTATATATTTTTAAGTATCTTAGTCTTTGCAAGTCATCAAAAAAATATCCAAGAAGATTAAAGCCTATCTTAAGCTCAACAATCTTAATGTCATTATCCTTGTTATAGAGAAGAATATTTTCAAATGTAAATTCTGGATATAATGGGTTTTTATTTGTTTCTACTTCATTAAAGCTAAATGAATAATCTTGATACTCATATCTTTCAAAGATTTTAGAAAAAATTTCGGGTTTACTGAGTAACAAAAAATAGGTTAATACTATTAACAAAAATGGCATAAAAATTATCAACAACAACCTTAATGCCCAAGTATTATTCATTTTTTAAATTTTGGTATTCTTTAATAGTAGTTTCCCAAGACCGGGCACAAAAAGGTATAAAATAAATGCAGAGAAAAAACTTAAAAAGACCACCATATACTGAAAATTCATAGTTGTTATCAAAATACTCTTAAATCCAACAAAAAAAGCCGTAAAAAAGCTAAAAACCAATGTTGTTTGAAGAGTTGAGAACATCCTTAATCTAAAATAATTATAATTGATTACAAGAATTGTTAATGAAAATAGTGCAGCATGAAGACCAAAAAATACATTTTGGTGAAGATCTATAAGAAAGCCTATATATGCCCCAAACAAGGAATTTATTTTTTGAGGATTCCTAAAACACAAGTAACACATAAATAAATAAGTTATATTTGAAACAATCAAAAAGTCATTTAAGAGTAAATTAATTTGCGAATCAATAAAACTAAAAAATACAAAGATTATAGTCAAAAAGATTAATTCTATAAGCTTCATTATTTAAGAACTCCAAAGAAGTTTGATGAAAGAGGATCTGCAATAAGTTCAATTTTTAACCTCACCTCTTGTGGAGACAGGTCTTGAATCTCATAAATAGTTCCAATTTCAATTCCCTTTGGAAATATGCCACCCAATCCGGATGAAAAAAATTTTTGCTTTAGCTCAAACCTTCTTTCACCAAGAGTTAAATCAACATCACAGAAAATTTTCCTAGGTATACCCAATCCGCCTGCCTCACAATAAAATTCATCTAAATTTTGTATAGGAATCTTATGCTTTTTATCGCTCAATAAAATTACTTCAAATGTGGTTCCATTAAGCTTAATAGTTTGTCCTATTATGCCTTCAGAATTTATTACAACTTTAAATGAGCCAACTTCTTCCACTTTTTCTGGTGATAAAAACATTCTATGCTTATCACAACAACGATATTGATTAACATCAAAACTAACAACCCTTGAAGGAAGTAACTTTGGTTCTATGTTTTCTAAGTTGGCCAGATCAAAGAAGATATTTCTATTTAAGATTTCTTTATTTGAAATTACGTAATTCTCAATTAATTGATTGCTTAGCTCTTCTTTTAAACTTTGATTTTCATCTTTAGTCTTTTTAGTATCAAATATGCTTGAGACTGATCTATATATTGGGCTTGCTATGAAGTCTCTAGAGAACACTTGAATAAATATCGAGGTCGAATTATAGAAATTTTGGATGGGTTTAAAAGAGCTAAACCTGAAGTCTATAAATAAAATCGTTAGGCAAATGATAAAGGTTGCTATCAATACAAATCTTGATGATCTATCAGGCAACCTTGCCATTCTACTCAGTTGATAGTAAATCTATATTGTATTTATCTATTATTTCTAGTGCTTGGCCGCCGCCCCTAGCAACACATGTAAGAGGATCTTCAGCAATAATGACTGGTATTCCAGTCTGAGATGAAATTAATCTGTCTAAATCTCTCAGCAGTGCTCCTCCTCCAGTTAAAACAATACCTCTTTCTGCTATATCTGCTGAAAGTTCAGGAGGAGACAGCTCAAGAGCATCTCTAATTCCTCGAACTATTCCATTAAGTGGATCTTTCATAGCGCCATAAACGTGATCACTCGAAAGGCTGAATGTTTCAGGTATGCCCTCAGCTAAGTTTCTACCAGTAACCATCATTTCTTGTTTTTCAGAGTCCTCGGAAGCACAACCAATTGTTTGCTTTATTTTTTCAGCAGTTGATTCCCCAATGACACATCCGTAATTTCTTCTGATGTATGAAACAATAGCTTCGTCCATTTTATCTCCACCAATCTTTACTGATTCAGCATAAACGACTCCATTCAATGCAAGTATTGCAATTTCAGATGTTCCGCCACCAATATCGATAACCATGCTTCCACTTGCTTCCTCCACGGGTAAACCTGCACCTATTGCAGCAGCCATAGGTTCCTCAATAAGCTTTACATCTCTTGCTCCAGCTCCAAGCACTGACTCCCTAATAGCTCTTCTTTCTACTTGCGTAGATCTGCAAGGAACGCAAACTAGAATCCTAGGACTAGGCTTTATAAACCTTTGCTCATGAACGGAAGCAATAAAATGTTGAAGCATTTTCTCAGTAACTTGGAAATCAGCTATAACTCCATCAGATAATGGTCTTATTGCAGTAATATTTCCTGGTGTTCTTCCAAGCATCTTCTTTGCTTCAGCACCTACAGCTACAACTGTCTTTTGACCTCTAGATTCTCTTATTGCGACAACTGAGGGTTCATTTAGCACAATACCCACATCTTTTGTGTAAATTAAAGTGTTAGCAGTTCCTAGATCTATTGATAAATCATTCGAAAATAATCCTCGAGCTGTTTTGAATAGGTTAAATTCCACAATTTTCCTCAAAAATATATAAAATTACACTGCGTTAGGTTAACTTCTCGCAACTTTAATATAATATCCTATATATGGACAATAAAACAGTTGAAACTATCTCTTATTTAGCAAGACTAAAGCTTGATAAAGATAAAAAAGAAAAAATTACCAAAGATCTAGAAAATATAATTAATTTTGTTGCTGAACTTCAAAATCTTGATACTAAAGATATAGCTCCGCTTGCCAATCCATTAGAAAAAGTAGCGCCAAAAAGAGAGGATTCAGTGACTTCAAAAAGCAGAAAGGAAGCTTTTCTTTCAAAATCTCCAGAGTCAGATCAAGATTATTTTATGGTACCAAAAGTCGTTGAATGAGTATTAAATTTAAAACATTATCTCAATTGAAAGAACTTTTAGAAAAAAAAGAATTATCTTCCTATGAGCTAGTAAGTGAAACCTTTAGAAATATATCATCAAGTAAAACGAATTCCTTTATCACA
>MDTB01222867.1_pt1 | contig 14331 bp, 10 predicted proteins | sample 811161 | NCBI WGS metagenome assembly MDTB01 (sample SAMN05326650, study PRJNA326480) | marine metagenome | isolation source: seawater | place: Mediterranean Sea | collected 2009
CTGAAGAACAGTAGCTCCAGTCATTAATAATGCAAATAAACTAATATGGTCACCATATAAGGGAATACTAAAACCAAGATCAAGAATAGAATCATATGTTGACAAATCATCTGCCCATAAAAAAGACTGTTGTCTTAACTCAATTGAAGCAGGAAAAAACCTAAATAAAGCAATCAAAATTGGCATTTGAAAAAGCAACGGCAAACATCCTCCGAGTGGATTAACTCCAGTTTTTCGATACAAATTCATTTGAGCTTGTTGCTTTTGCATAGGATCCTTTATTTTTTCATTTATTGCATCAATTTCAGGTTTTAAAACTCGCATTTTTGCCATTGATAGATAAGAGCTTTTTGTTGGAAGAAATAAAAGGAACTTAATAGTAAATGCTATAATCAAAATAATTAAACCATAATTTAATCCCATGTTATCTAAAAAATTAAACATTGGAATGACTAAAAAACGATTGACCCAACCAAACACAAATTTTCCTAATGGAACCAATGTCTCAAAACCTTTGTTAAATGATTTAAGCAAAGAATATTTATTAGGCAAGAAATAAAAATTAAATGAGTAATCATTATTCGAATTATCATATTCAATTTTAAATTCTGATGATAATTTTTTAATATACAAGTCTGAATCAGGTGTATATGTGTCAAGAGTTGCTTGTCTAAAAATATTATCCGAAGAGATTATAGTTGAAAAAAACTGTTGTCTATGAGCTACCCAATACGGATTTTCAATAGTTTTTTTAGAATCCTTCATTAAAGACATTTGTTTAGAATTGGTTTCATTTAATGAATAATTAATTGTAGTTGTATTACGTTCATTATCGAAATTTTTTTCTAACTGAGAAATATTTTGAGTAAATAAAAGTGTATTGGGTTCAATATATGTATTACCATTTTCTGTAATAACATTGAATTTTAAATTATAACTGTTTGGAACTAGTTCATAAATAAATTTAATCGTATTACTAAATTGGTCTTTATGAATAAAAACTAATTTATTATTTTCCTCAATCACCTTATTAAAAATAATTTGATTGCTGTTAAGTACTTTATCCTTAATAAAAAAGGAAAAGTTAAAATCTAAATCTTTAACTAATTTCAAATCTAATGAATCATAAGTGAAGTAATCTTTGAGTGTCACCTCATCGATACAAGCACCATGATTAGAGAATTTGAGAGACAAAAGATTATTAGATAATAAATAAAAGCTAGTATCAAAATTGTTATTTGTAATCAATTCATTCTGACTAACTAATGGCTTATTGATAATTAATTCTTGATCTAAACTAACATTGCTTTGTACGTCTTGTTCATTAATTTGAGTTGATGAATTGGATTGAGATACTTGATTGATATTAAACCACATAAGTAGCCCAAAAATTAAAAACATACCAATAAAAAAATTAAAATCTAAACCTTTTTGTTCCATAATTAAATTTCTAAGAAAGTGATTTAATAAAAGACACAAATAACGGATGGGGATTAATAAATGAGCTCTGATATTCCGGATGAAATTGTACTCCTACAAACCATGGATGATCATTTAATTCTATTACCTCAACCAAATTTAAGTCCTTGTTAAGACCTGCAAAAACCATCCCGTGGTCTAAAAACATTTGTTTATAATCATTGTTAAATTCATACCTATGACGATGTCTTTCATTAATAAAATCTGTTTTATAAGAGTTATAAGAATTAGAATCTTTATGAAGATAACATTTATAACCTCCTAACCTCATGGTGCCCCCCTTATTTACAATTTGAGTTTGATTTTTCATTAAATCAATAACAGGATTATTAGTCTTATTATTCATCTCAGTAGAATCAGCGTCCTTTAAACCACAGACATTACGCGCAAACTCAATGACTGCAACTTGCATTCCTAAACAAATGCCTAAAAAAGGAATGCCCTGTTCACGAATAAATTTAACAGCTAAAATTTTTCCTTCAACTCCTCTAATACCAAACCCAGGAGCTACAATAACTCCAGAACAACCATTTAATTTTTCCTTAATATTTTGAGGATTTAGTTTTTCTGAATGAATCCACTTAATTTCGATGCTCTGGTCTAACAAAGCACTTGCATGAATTAAGGATTCATAAATAGATTTATAAGAATCCTTTAACTCGACATACTTACCTATAATAGCAACTATATTTTTGTTTTTAGGATTTTTTAATTTTTTTAATCTTTGGCTCCATAGAAGGTTGTCAATTTTTTTTAAACTTTTAAATCCTAATTTACCAGCAACAACATGGTCTAAATTCTGGTTGAGCATAAGTAAAGGAACTTCATATATAGTAGATGCATTAACAGCTTCTATTACACATTCATAATTGACGTTGCAAAATAATGCAATTTTATTTTTTACCTGCTCAGTAATACTAACTTCTGTTCTACAAACAATTATATCAGGCTGCACTCCAGACTGTAACATAGTTTTAACAGAATGCTGAGTTGGTTTTGTTTTAATTTCACCTGTTGAACTTAAAAATGGTAATAAAGTAAGATGTACAACACAAACATCATTCTTGCGCTCAAATTTTAATTGTCTTAAAGCTTCTATATAGGGCAATGACTCTATATCTCCAACAGTCCCTCCAATTTCAACAATAATTATTTGGAATTTTTTTTTAGTTTCTAGTAAAAGAATACGGCTTTTAATCTCATCAGTGATGTGAGGAATGATTTGTACAGTTTTACCCAAGAAATCTCCTTTTCTCTCACGTTCTATTACATTTTGATAAATACTACCAGTTGTAACATTATTTAACTGAGACATTGGTATATCTAAAAATCTTTCATAGTGACCAAGATCCAAATCTGTTTCTGCTCCATCAGCTGTAACATAGCACTCACCATGTTCATATGGATTTAAAGTTCCTGGGTCAACATTGAGATATGGATCAAGTTTTATAATTGTAGTTTTATATCCTCTAGATTGAAATAAATTTCCTAAGGAAGATGCAATTATTCCTTTCCCTAAAGAAGATGTAACTCCACCAGTAACAAAAATTAGTTTAGATCTAGACATTCGAGAAATGTTTCACGAATTTAACAAAACTACATCAAATAATAAGCCTAATAGCTATTAAATATTAATTAAAATTTCCAACTTAGACCAATACTGGGAATAATTGGAAGTTGATCTACACGAATTGCATTAACTCTATCAAAATAAAAAATATTGTTTCTATTATAACAATTAGTTACTCCAAGAGTAATTTCTAAAATATTGAATTTAGAGAAATTATATGTTTTTTTAATAGACATGTCTAGTCTATGGTAATCTGGTAATCTGCCGGAATTTAGGTCAGAATATAAAATACCTAATTCTCCATTTGAAACATTAATATCTGTATCTAGTTCATTATATAAATTTAATTCCTCATAATAAGCTTGAGTTTTAGTAAATGGGAAACCTGAACCATAATTCCACCTTAAACTAAACTCCCAAGTTTTTGCCTTGTCAACTAAATATGAGAAAACAAAATTAAAATTATGTCTCCGATCATAATGTGGACTATAAACTTGTAATTCATCCTCTCTTTCAATAATTCCATATGAATATACCGACCAAATATTTAGTCTTTTATCCACATATTTTAATAACACATCAAATCCTGAGGCAATACCTTTTTCAACAATAAAATCTTTTTTTAAAAAATCAGGTTGATTTTCAAATTCAGGAGTATCATCAAAAACCTGATTTTTATTTTCAGAAATTAACTGGCTAAAGTCTTTAATATAACCCTCAATATTGATATCTATGTAAGCTCCTAAATCATACTCTAAACCTAATATGTAATGCGTTGATCTTTGTAAAGAGGACTGAACTTCATTACCATTAAAATATTCCGGCAAACTATTTGTACTAGATAAAAAGCCTGAAAATAAATTAACTACATCTCTCTCACTTGAAGTAGACATTAAATTCTGTGAAAATTTACCAAACGAACTTTTTAAGCGAAAATTTTCATTAACATTATATTTCAATCCTAATCTGGGTTCAAGAGATGTTTCACCAAGAGAAGTATAGTTTTGTAATCTGAGACTAGGCTCCATAATAAACCTATTATTATCATTAAACTTATAGTGAAAATACCCTGCAAATTCTGTAGAGTGATCTCTTTCCTCAATAAGAGCAGCTATTGCATTTCTAAAATATAATTCTGTTGTATAACCAAGAACTTCAACACCATACTTCAATTCATGTTTTTGAGAAATAAAATACAGGAAATTTAAACCAACATTAAATCCGTCAATATTACTATTATTTACAGGTTCTCCAACATCCTGTTGAGATATGTCGTATTTTGAGTAAGATAATTTACCCTCAATTAACATTTTAGCAGATGATGGAACAAGAACAATATTAGAACCAAAGCCATATGTATTCCATCCTAAATTTGTTAAATCTACATAATTAACATTATCATTAAAACCAAAACCATATAAATTAAATTTACTTCCATTCTTGCTAAAAAATGAAAACTTGCCATAAAAATCTGAAAATGAATATGGTAAGCCAACAGTGTCAACATATGAATAAAAGTACTTTGATGTTTTATCTAAGTATGAACTTTTTGCACTAAATAAAAACGAATTAGAAAAAGTACTAGAGTCAGTACTAAACATTGGCCCCTCAAGTAAAAATTTACTCCCAAAAGTATTCATTGACAACTTACCTGTAAGTCTTTTTTTATTACCGTCACGCGTTTTGATATCCATAACAGATGATATACGACCGCCATATTGTGCTCCAAAACCACCAGTATATACATCAGCTTTTTTAATTATATCAGTATCAAACACCGAAAAGAAACCTATAGAGTGAAATGGACTATAAATTGTCATACCATCTAACAAAACTTTATTATGTATTGGTGCGCCTCCTCTTATATACAATTGTCCACCTTGATCCCCTGTAAAAATTACACCTGGCAGCACTTGTAAAAACTGTGCTATATCTGGCTCTCCGCCAATACTTGGTAATTTATTGATAGATTTACTAGTTAATTTTATTACGCCAGTGTTAACCTGTTTTTTTTGCTCCTCTCTTTCTGCATTAACTGTTACATTTTGTAATGTTATAGATTGCTCTGTTAAAAAAAATTTGGTCGTAATTAGTAAATTATCTGTACTAATTATAACAATCTGCTCCGAGTCATTGTAACCAATAAAACTAGCTTTAAGTGTATAATTTCCAGGTTGAACATTAGGAATTATAAAATAACCATTATCGTCTGAAACCACCCCTAAATCTGTTCCCTCTAATACAATATTTGCAAAAATAATAGGTTCTTCAGATTCTTTTTCATAAACAAAACCCCTAATAGTTCCTGTTTGAGCATAAAACATGATTGGAACCAATAAAAAATAAAAAAAAGAAATACGAGTCATAACTATAACTTAGTAACATCGCCAAATATATAACCTTTTAGAAAACAAATAATATATATATATATTTATATATACATTAAACTAGAATTCTAAACATTAAATCCTTTATAAAACTATAATCAAAACTGCCTTTTATTCCTTTACTTTTTAAATCTGCATTATGTAATAAGGAAATAATTCTAATGCAATCTTGAAAGGAATAATTTTTACAACCTATTTTATAGACATTAATGAAGAAAGGATGAACTTTAATCTTACCAGCAAGTTCCTTATCTGAATGAATCTGTGTAGAGTGGAGAATAATAAGCTTTGAGTAAAAAGAAAATAAAAGGCCAATAATGAGAGGCAGAGGAAACTGTTTTTGATTACTAATAAAATAATTTACTATTGATATAACCTTATTACTATCTTTTGAGGAAAGTGCATTTTGTAATTCGAATGTATTATAATGCCGATGAACTCCTATATGCCGTCGAACATTTTCTGCAGATATTACTCCGTCTGTTATTATATTAGATAACTTATTAATCGCATTGGTAATTTTGGATAAATCATTTCCTAAAAAATCAACTAACAATGCTTCTGCAGAATTTTCAATCTTTATATGCTTTTCTTCTAAATTATATTGAATCCAACGAGATATTTGTTGAGCATATAGTAACTTGCTTTCTATTAAAATACCATTTTTTTGAGCAAGCTTAACCCATTTCTTCCTTTTGTCTATATTTTTACTCTTATAACATATAACAAATATAGTACTGTGAATAGGACAATCTAAATAATTTGACAACTCTGAAATATTCCCGAGTTTTTGTGCTTCCTTTAATATAATTAATTGTCTGTCACCAGTCATTGGAAAAGATTTAAGTGAAGAGATTAAAGAAAACACATCTGTTTGTTTACCATAAAAAATTTTTTCATTAAAAATTTTTTCAGATTCAGGAATTACATACTTAGTAAAAAAACTTGTAATCTTGTCAATAAAAAAATCTTCTTCTCCATATAATAAATAAGTAGATGATATTTCATTATTCTTAATTGTATTTAAAACCTTTTCAATATTCATGCTAGTCTCATACTTTTTTAAATTAAAAATAATTAAATTAAGATTGAATTTATTTCAAATATGAAATTAAAAATAATAAATAACAAAGAATATATATTTGATCCTGTTCGGAAAAAATATGTTTTAAATCAACCTGAGGAATGGGTACGGCAAAACACAATACAATTCCTTAATCTAAAAAAAGGCTATCCAATATCATTAATGTCTATAGAAAAAAAAATGTCACTAAATAAACTAACAAAGAGATGCGATATTATTTGCTATAATTCAACTGGAAAAGCCTTGTTATTAGTAGAATGTAAGGCTCCAAAAGTAAAACTGAAAACAAATGATTTAAATCAAAGTATTAATTACCAAAAAACAATTAATGCGCAAAACATATTAATAACAAATGGCAAAACTCACTATTGTTTTTCATTAAGTAAAGGTCAGCCAAAATTTATTAATGAAATCCCTGAATACAATAACAAATAACTTTATATAAGAAACAAATATTAAAAGACCATAGAGTAAGTAGCTCATTATCACCAAACATCTAATTTATCTGAATTTCTAATAAGAGATAGATATAAATATGCGGTACTTAATTGTATTACTGGGATTGAAATTAATAATCCTACAAAAAAAGACAAAATTCCTATTATAACAATAACAAACATTGCGCTTAAAAATCCAATTAAAGCAAACTCACGACCTTTAGTTAAATACCAACTCTTCTTAATCGCCTCATCAAAACCTATATTATTATCGATAATTAAGTATTGCGCAAACATTAGCCTGACCATAATATAAAATCCAGGTATAATAAATAAAACTAGACCTAATAAAGTGAAGACAGAGACCAGTATTGAAGTAGCGAAATAATGTAAAAACTTCATACTACTAACTGCTAATAAATCATTAAATGATATAACTTCATTTCTCATATATCTGATTGACATTAATGTAATAGCAGCTGAAAAATAATAACTTAACAACGTGAATAAACCTGCTAATGGCATAATATTTCCAGAAAGACTTAAGGCAACAATAAACAACGTAACTAATATCCAAAAAAAACTGTTTTCTCGAAATTTGCTCCAGGCCTTAATAATTATATTTTCAATTGAAAAATCAAAATGAGACATAAAATTAAAATGTGTTTATAACAAATATATCAATTTCCGAACTACCCATATCAGAACATACATAGAATAAATAATTTTAATTAATGTACCAAACATAAAGCCAATAAATGAACCAAATGCAATCTTTAATGCATGTATTTTATCCTTTTTATCAATCAAAGAACCTAAAAAAGCGCCTAAGAATGGACCTATAACTAGTCCGATTGGGGGTAAAAAAAAGCCAATTAAACAACCAATGATTGTACCATATACTGCATTTTTTTTACCACCAAATTTTTTTACTCCAAAATACTGGCTTAAATAATCTAGAAAAAAAACTATAACAGTAATTAAGAAATATAAAATTAATTGACTATATGTAATATTAAAATCAGTAAAAAAATGCAATACTAAAAGTCCAAAGAAAGTAAAAATTGGACCAGGAATGATTGGAAAAATAGAGCCTAAAAGACCAACGAACAATAATAGAAAAACAATACAAAATATTAAAACCTCCATCATGAAAATAAAGATACTATATAAAATTATTATAATTATCTTTTTATTAAATTAGCTAACAATATGATTTTTTATGAAAAGTAGCATTTACAATATTTCACCAATAGATGGTAGATACACCAAACTAACTGAAGATTTAAAAAAATATTTTTCTGAAGCAGCTCTTATAAAATATCGTGTTTTTATTGAAGTTGAATACTTTCTACAATTGAGCAGCATTAAAATAGAACAACTTAGAGGAATTTCAAAAAATCAGTTACAAGATATTTCTAAAATAGCTACTGAAATTTCTGAAAAAGATATTCTTGAAATTAAAAGAATTGAAAAAATTACAAATCACGATGTGAAGGCAGTAGAATATTTTATAAAGAAAAAGTTTGACAAAATAAATCTGTCCAAATACAAAGAATTTATTCATTTTGGATTAACATCTCAAGATATAAACAATACTGCATCTCCTCTATTATTAATGGATGCATTAAATGGATGTTTTTATCCAGAACTTAATATTTTAGTTAAAAAGCTTAATGAATTAAGTGTTAGTTGGAAAGATATTTCAATGCTTGCAAGAACTCATGGTCAACCAGCATCTCCTACAAAATTAGGAAAAGAAGTTAAAGTATTTAAAGTGAGATTGGAAGAACAAATAAATCTACTAAAAAAAACTCCAAACTCTGGAAAATTTGGTGGAGCAACCGGAAATATGAATGCACACTACGCTTCTTATCCTAAAATAAATTGGCATAAATTTGCCGAAAATTTTTTAAAAAGCATTAATCTAAAAAGATCATATCCTACTACACAAATTGAGCATTACGATAATTTAGCAGCACAATTTGATACAATAAAGCGTATTAACACAATACTTATTGATTTTAGCAGAGATATTTGGATGTATATTTCTATGCAGTATTTTAATCAAAAAACTAAAAAAAATGAAGTCGGATCATCTGCAATGCCACATAAAATAAATCCAATCGACTTTGAAAATGCTGAAGGCAATTTAGGCCTTGCTAACTCAATACTTACTCATTTATCTGAAAAACTTCCTATTTCAAGATTGCAAAGGGATTTATCAGACTCAACTGTTATGAGAAATATCGGTGTACCTTTGGCACATAGTATCATATCATATAAAGCAATCCTAAGGGGTTTAGATAAACTTACAGTAAACCAAAAAAAAATAAATACCGAGTTAGATGAAAACTGGGGAATACTAGCAGAAGCAATACAAACAATATTAAGAAAAGAAGGTGTAGAAAAACCTTACGAACTACTTAAAAATCTTACGAGAAATAATAAAAAAATCAATCAAGATGTCATCATAAATTTTATAGATAATTTGAAAATTACAGATAATCTTAAAAAGGATTTGAAAAAACTAACTCCGTTCAATTACACAGGGAGATCCTAATGATATTTTTTTTGAAATTCTAGAGCAACTCTTTCTCCAATAGAAAGACATGCAGTTGCAGCTGGTGAAGGAGCATTTAAAACATGAATACTTTTTTTTGTATTTATAATTTGAAAATCTTCAATAATTTCTCCATCCTTGCCTAATGCCATTGCTCTTACACCGGATCGACCAGCAGAAATATCAGACATCTTTAATGAAGGTATAAGTTGTTGAAGATGTTTGAGAAAAATTCTTTTTGAAGATGCTTTTACCATTTCGTTTAAACCAAATTTCCAATGATTAAAAAATAATTTCCAAGTTCCTATATAACCTAAAGAGTCAAATGTATCTTTAAAACTAAATGACATTTTATTATAACCCTCACGTTTAAATGTAAAAACTGCATTTGGACCACATTCAATTTCTCCATTAATCATTCTAGTAAAATGAACTCCTAAGAATGGAAATTCAGGGTTAGGAACAGGATAAACTATATTATTAACTTTATGTTTAGCATGATCCTTTAATGTGAAATAATCCCCTCTAAAACCCACGATTTTAAAATCTAATTTTAAACCATCTTCAATTGCTAATCGATCAGAAAACAAGCCTCCACAAGAGATAATTTGATCACATCTAAAATTATAATCATTCGTGTATATTGTTGAATAAGTAGAAGAATGTGAAATTTTTAAAACTTCTGAATTAGTAAAAACATCGCTTTGAGGATTAATTTCCTTTATTAAAGATGCAAGTTTATTAGCTACAGACCTATAATCAATAATGCCAGTTTCTGGCACCCAAATTGCTGAAATTCCTCTGACGTAGGGCTCAATTTCTTTAATTTTTTTTGCATTAACAATTTCCAAGTTTTCTAGCCCATTATCTCTCCCTTTTTTTAATAAGCCAGGTAATGCCATCGATTCTCTTTCATTAGTTGCAACAACTAGCTTACCACAAACCTCATGTTCAATATGATGATTTTTTGCAAAATCTACTAACTCACGTCTGCCAGAAACACAGTTTTTAGCTCTGTAGGAGCCTTGCTTATAATATAAACCAGAATGTAATACTCCTGAATTCCTGCCACTTTGATGTAAAGCTAATTCCTGTTCTTTTTCAAGTACAAGAATTTTTACTTGAGGCATTTTCTTTTGTATTTTATATGCACTAGCTAATCCAACTAGACCACCACCAATAACAATTAAATCATATTTTTCGCCCATATTAATCATTCAATAATAACGGTTTAAATATTAAGATACCAACTAAAAAAAATACAACTATGATTACTAGTCCAGCTTGTTGAGTACCAAATGCACTTGTTAAAAGACCAAAAAATAAAGGGCCTAAAAATGCTGTTGCCTTTCCAGAAAATGCATAGAACCCAAAAAATTCATTTTTCTTATCTTCGGGTGTTAGTCTTGCCATCAAAGAACGACTTCCAGCTTGATTGGGGCCTTGCATTAAACCAATAAAAACACCTGCAATCCAAAATAATGTTTTTGGTGTAATTAAATGATTAAAGTTAGTTAAAAATGGGGCGAGAAAAGCCAATAGGGTAGAGAATAATAAAGTCCATAAAGTAATCATCAACATCTTTTTAACTCCTATCTTATCCTCCAAATGACCAAATAAAAAAGAACCTATACAAGCTGAAATATTTAAAACAATTCCTAAAATTAATATTTCGTTAAAACTAAACTGTAAAGTACCTGCCGCATAAATACCTCCAAACGCAAAAATTGTAATTAATGCATCATTATAAAATAATCTAGCAATCAAAAATCGAACAATTTTTTTATGTTCACGTACATTACGAAAAGAAGAAATAATTGAATCAAAAGATTGCTTAAAATATTTATGCAAACCCTTATTTGGTTTAACGTCTTTTAAAAAAACAAATGTTGGAATACTAAAAAGAAAGAACCAAGCTGCTACCAACAGATTAATTAATCTAATATTCGACACATTAGATGGGTCAAAGAAAACAAGAGATACACCTAATGAAATTAATCCACCTACAAATCCAAGCCCCCATGCATATCCAGATATTTTTCCCATATTTTTATTATTTGCAAGATCTGATAAATAAGAATTGCAGAATACAGTTCCAAACTCGAAACCAATATTAGCAATTACAAATACAATTAAAGCAATAATTGCAACATCAAAATCTAAACCTAGAATATTAAAGTTTTGATTAGGCTCAAAAAAATATAAGCATACCGTTGATACTATACATAAATAAGTAGAAATTATTAAAAAAATTTTTCTATAACCTCCAGAATCAGCAAGAGCCCCTAAGAATGGAGATGTTAATGCTACAAAAATAGCTGTTATTGAAATACCTAGTGACCATAAAGAAGTACCAACTTGATTATTTTCAGCTAGAGATTCAGTAAAAAAGGCGCTAAAAATAAATGTAACTATTAATGTTGTAAATGGTTGGTTAGCAAAATCATATAACGACCACGCAATTATTTCCTTATTTTTTTTTAATTTTTTAATCATACTTTAACTCAAAATCATCGTATTTGGTTAAGTTATTAAAATCTATAATAGACTCTAAATCCTTAACATATAACTCTCTTCTAGCAGAATACATAATAAGTTCTTGAATTAAATCAAATAATGAAAGATCCTTTAGCCTACTTGACCGGAACGTTTCATATGCGTATCCTTTAGCTAAAGTACGTAAGTAATGTGAAATCGATTCAGAAATATTATTATACTTCTTAACATATACAAGTGAAGAATTATTTGCCTCCAATTTACTTATGTCATTAATACTCGTGTGAATACCAAATAAATTATTCCCTTCTAAAAAAAATCTCGCAGTACCCCATCCAGATTCAATTGCAGCTTGTGCAATAATTATAGAGTTGGGTTGTTCTTTTAAACATAATAATAAAGCCTCATATGTTTCACAATTACAATAATTAAATAAGGACTTTATTGTATCATTAATATGATCCTTATCGAATTTATCAAGAACATAATTATAACCCTTTTTGATTTTTTCTTTTTCAATTAAAATAGCTGGCAATATAAAATCGATAAACTTTGATTTTTTATCACTAATAATTAAATCCGAAAAATCTATTGAATTGATGTAGATGTACGGAGCTACGTCACCATTATTAACACAAGCTATATCTGTAATAGTATTATTTTCTATAAATATACTATTAACAGAATTATCAAATACTGACTGAGATATGAGAGGAAATGACAAATACAACATCAACCATAAAAAATTATCAATTTGTATGTACATATATGTATATTAAATAAAAAAATAAATTAAAATCAGTATAACTAAATTCCAGAATAGATTTTGAAAAAAATCATAAATAAATAATTTAATATGACAATAAATGCCCTGGCTGTGATGTCATTGACTTAATTGGCGGAGCGAATCTAGTAAGTTTTATTCCTTTAGTAGCCTTCTTATATTCTTCAAGTGTTGGCGTTCTTCCTAGTATTGCAGATAAAACAACTACCGGCGTAGATGCTAATAATGACTCACCCTTCTTTCTATCAGAGTCTTTAACTACCCTTCCTTGGAATAAACGTGTGGATGTTGACATTACGCTATCTCCCTTTTCCGCTTTTTCTTGATTCCCCATACACAAATTACAACCTGGACGTTCAAGGTATAATATATTCTCATATTCTGTACGAGCAGTAGCCTTTGGATTTAAATCATTAAACTCAAAGCCAGAATATTTCTTAAGAATTTCCCAATCACCCTCTTCTTTTAGTTCGTCAATAATATTATATGTAGGAGCAGTAACTACTAACGGAGCATTGAATTCTACCTTACCTGAATTTTCTTCTAGATTTTTAAGCATCTTTGCAACAATCTTAATATCACCTTTGTGAACCATACAAGAACCTACAAAACCTAAATCAATGTGTTTTTGACCTTTATAGAAAGAGAGAGCACGAATTGTATCATGTGTATAACGTTTAGATACATCATCATTGTTCACATCGGGATCAGCAATCATTGGTTCCTCAATAATATCTAAATTGACTTCAAAACTTGCATAATATTTTGCATTTTTATCGGGTGTTAGTGGGGACTTTGCACCTGATTTAATTTGATCAATTCTTTGATTAGCTTTATTAATTAAACCTTGAAGAACCTGAGTACCATTATCCATACCCTTATCAATCATTGTCTGAATACGATTTTTTGAAATTTTTAAGGATTCAATAAGTTTATCATCTTGAGAAATACAGATTGAGGCCTTTGCTTTCATTTCTGCTGTCCAATCTGTAAAAGTAAATGCTTGGTCTGCTAAAAGAGTTCCAATATGTACCTCAATAATTCTACCTTGAAATACATTTTCTCCGTTAAATTTTTTGAGCATCTGACTTTGAGTTGCATGTACAACATCTCTGAAATCCATATGATTTTGCATTGTTCCTTTAAAAGTAACTTTAACAGATTCAGGTATTAGCATAGAAGCTTCACCAGTTGCCAATGCTAATGCAACTGTACCAGAATCAGCACCGAAAGCAACCCCTTTAGACATTCTAGTATGCGAATCTCCTCCAATAATTATAGACCAATCATCAATAGTTATGTCATTTAAAACTTTATGAATAACATCCGTCATTGGAGGATATTTGTGTTCCGGATGGCGTGCTGTGATAAGCCCAAAATCATTCATAAACTTCATAAGTTTAGGAATATTTTCTTGAGACTTCTTATCCCATACTGAAGCCGTATGACAACCTGACTGATAGCCAGCATGGACGATAGGAGAAATGACAGTTGCAGCCATCATTTCTAATTCTTGAGTCGTCATTAATCC
>MDTB01226142.1_pt1 | contig 14331 bp, 13 predicted proteins | sample 811161 | NCBI WGS metagenome assembly MDTB01 (sample SAMN05326650, study PRJNA326480) | marine metagenome | isolation source: seawater | place: Mediterranean Sea | collected 2009
AACCTGCGACCAATTGATTAACAGTCAACTGCTCTACCAACTGAGCTACCGAGGAATAAATTCAACATACTTTATTTTTAATAATTAACAACTATTTTTAATGCCTTTAAAGCAGCCTTTAATGGCAACATTAAACAATCTTTTCTATCAATATTACTTTTGTTTATAATTACTAAAAATTTGTTCCAATTTTTCTTTAAATCAGATTTTTTGATAAAGGATTTATTTAAAGATTCATACAAAATTTTTAATTTTGTAGTTTCTTTATTTAGTGCTACCCTTGAAAGCAAACTTGCTGATGCCTGACAATAAATACATGATTTTGTTTCATATTTAAAATTTATCAACTTATTATTTTTTACAATTAGATACACATGAATTTCATCTCCACATAATTTACTTTTTAACTTATGTGTGTGTGTATAGTTATCAATAGAGTGAAAATTTTTTAAATCTGATGCAATTCTTATTAAATTTTTATCCATTTTAACATATCTTGGAGGCCACGCCCAGAATCGAACTGGGATAGGAGGATTTGCAATCCTCTGCGTAACCATTCCGCCACGTGGCCAATTATATTTTTTATTATCTAATAATATGCATAATTTAATACATATTGAATATTAGTGATATATAAAAAACTATTATAAGACAATTTCTTAACATTAGAATATATATACTTAAATGAGCAAAAATAAAGATGACATTTCTCTTTTAAAAGAAATGATTTCTGAACTCGATAAACAACAAGATCTTTACAAACCTGGTAATTATTGGAAAAATTTCGAAGCTGGAATTATTAAACAAATTGAAAGTAATAATTTAGAAAACTTTAGAAACTGGCCAGGTGGAACACCGGGTAATATTCAAAGTTTTGGAGGTGGAGATGATTTTAGATTTAGAAAATATGGTGAAAATTTTCATCCATTTGAAAAGAGATTTGACGTTTTAGAAAAATTAAAGATTTTTAATTTGTATAATAGAATCATAAATAAGATCTCAAAATACATTCCTTTTTTTTCCTTTTTTTCAATTAGATCAATCGAAGGAAAAAACCATTATTTTGATAAAATAAAATTTTTTCATGATTTATTATTTTATTATTTAAGTATTTATGACAAAGAATTAACACTCATTGAAGATTCAAAATCCGGTAATCCCGAAGGAAACTTAATTAATAATAAGTTTATTACTACCAGCCATTTCTATAATTTATTATTTGTTACTATAATTAAAAAAAATATTAATATAAATAATATTAAATATGTTATCGAGTTAGGTTCGGGTGTAGGTTTTATAGGCTATTTATTAAAAAAATTAAATAGTAACATAAAATATATTTGTTGTGATCTCCCACCAGCCATATTAATTGCGGAAAAATATTTAAAAAACTCTGGTTTTAATGTTGCTGGATATGAGTATTTTCAAAATATTGATTCAGTTGAAGATATAGAATTTGATAAATATGATTGTTTTTGTTTACCTAATTGGAAAGCAAGTATTTTTAAGAATTTTAAAAATGATTTATTTATTAATATTGGTAGTTTTCAAGAAATGGAAAGAAAACAGGTTGATAACTATATGAGTATTTTTTTTAAAAACACAAAAAATATACTTTTACATGAAACAATTTTTTCAAAAGAAGTTGCAATGAAAAAAGGTGATCATGGTGTATTGGAGTCAGTCGATAAAAATTTTTATTATGAGAAACTAAAAAATTATTCTTTTTTTGAAAAATATTACTTAGATATGGGAGTAAAATTTTCAGCTTTTTTTGAGAGAAAATCAGATAAACCCTAATATAATAAAATCTAAAATATAATTATTAATAAATATCAGTAGAATTTAATTATCTTAATAGAAAATTTCAATTATATAGGGTTGTAGCAAAATTATTTTAAAGTAAATTAAACATTATTCAAAAAATATGGAATTTAAGAAATATGAACATTCGAAGGAAGAGAAAATAATCTTTGATTATTGGATCAAAAATAATTGTTTTAAACCTAAGAAAGGTAAATTAAACAAAAGTTTTTCAATGGTAATACCGCCACCAAATGTAACAGGAAGATTACATATGGGTCATGCATTAAATAACAGTCTTCAAGATGTATTAGTGCGTTTTAAAAGAATGAGGGGTTTTGAAACATTATGGCAACCAGGTACTGACCACGCAGGTATTGCAACTCAAGCAGTCGTTGAAAAAAATTTAGAAAAAGAAAATTTAAACAAAAACCAATTAGGGAGAGAAAACTTTATAAAACGTGTTTGGGAATGGAAGGATGAGTCTGGCGGTATAATTTTAGATCAATTAAAAAAATTAGGATGTTCATGTGATTGGTCTAGAACTCGGTTTACTATGGATAAAGATTTATCTAAGGCAGTAATTAAAGTTTTTGTTGATCTATATAATAAAAAATTAATTTATAAAGATAAAAAATTAGTTAATTGGGATACTAAATTACAAACTGCTATTTCTGATTTAGAAGTAGTTCAAAAAGACGTTCAATCTAATTTGTATTATATAAATTATCCGATAGTTGGATCCAAAGATAAAATAACAATTGCAACAACTAGACCCGAAACAATGATGGGGGACACCGCTATCGCTGTAAACCCCAATGATGATAGATATAAATCTTTGATAGGGAAAAATGTTTTAATACCATTAGTTAATAGAAGTATTAAAGTTATCGCTGACCATTACGCTGATCCCGAGCAAGGTTCTGGAGCAGTAAAAATTACACCAGCTCACGATTTTAATGATTATAACGTAGGAAAAAGAAATAAACTCGAAATAATAAATATTTTAGAGAAAAATGGTTCAATAAATACACATGGAATAAAAGAATTTATAGGATTGGATCGTTTTGAAGCTAGAAAATTATTAATTAGAAAACTTAAAGAAAACGGAGATCTAGTAAAAATAGAAAATATAAAAAACAAAGTTCCTTATGGCGATAGATCTAATTCAATTATTGAGCCTCTATTAACAGAACAATGGTTTGTAGATGCAAAAAAACTTTCACTAAAACCTATTAAAATTGTGAAAGAAGGAAAAACATCTTTTTACCCCGTAAGTTGGACAAAAACCTTTTTTCAATGGATGAAAAATATTGAGCCATGGTGTATCTCTCGTCAAATTTGGTGGGGCCATAGAATTCCAGCTTGGTACGATACTGATAACAATATTTTTGTAGCAGAAAACGAAAGTGAAGCGTTAAAATTAGCAAAGAAAAAAAATAAAAAAAATATTAAATTAAAACAAGAAACCGATGTTTTAGATACTTGGTTTTCATCTGCTTTATGGCCATTTGCCACTTTAGGATGGCCAAATAAAACAAAAGAACTTACTAAATTTTATCCTACTTCTGTTTTAGTAACAGGCTTTGATATAATTTTTTTTTGGGTGGCACGTATGCTTATGATGGGCAGCTATTTTAAGAATAAGACTCCCTTCAATAAAGTTTATGTTCATGCACTTGTAAGAGACGAAAAAGGACAAAAAATGTCAAAGTCTAGAGGTAATGTCATTGATCCTTTAGAACTAATTCATGAGTATGGAGCAGATAGTTTGAGGTTTACTTTAATTTCTATGGCTTCACCAGGTAGAGATGTAAAATTATCAAAAGACAGAATTATAGGAAACAGAAATTTTATAACCAAAATTTGGAGTGCTAATAATTTTTTAAAATTAAACAAGTGTCAATATGACAGAAAATTAAATATTAATTCAATCAAGTTACCAATCAATCAATGGATTTTTAATGAGTTTGTTTTAACACAATCTTTAGTATCCAAAAATATAGAAATATTTAGATTTGACGAAGCTGCAAAACACATATACAAATTCGTTTGGCATTCTTATTGTGACTGGTATTTAGAATTCTTAAAACCAGTTTTTAATTCAAAAAATAAAGTAGAATTAAATGAAGCCAGATTATTTTCTTCCTTCATAATGGCAAATATTCTAAAGATGCTTCATCCATTTATCCCTTTTTTTACAGAAACTGTCTGGACAAAAAATAATTATAAAAAGATATTCAAAACAAATTTGATTTTATCTGAATGGCCGGAATACAAAGTTATAAAAAAATTTAAAGCTAATACCTCAAATATAAGAAATTTAATTGAATTTATCTCCAATATTAGATCCACTAAAGCAGAATTAAAAATTACTCCTAAATTATTTTGTGATATTCATTTTTTAGAAAAGTCTTCAAAATTAAATACGATAGTTCGAAGTAATTTAAATTTAGCTAAGCATGTGGGTAGAATAAGAGATATTTCAAATTCTAAAAAAATTGATAAAAATGCTGTTGAAATTTTATCGCAAAATGAAAAAGTTTTATTAATTTTTAGTGAAAATATTGATTTGGTATCTCAAAAGATAAGAATTACACAAAAAATTGAAAATTTAGATAAACAAATAAGCAACTTAAAAAATAAGTTAAAAAATCAGGCCTATATAAATAACGCACCTAATGAAATAGTTCAAAATGATAAAAAATTACTAAATGAATTAACTATTGAAGAAGGCAAATTAAAAAGTATTGTATCTAGTATTAATTAAAAATGTTAAAATTTAATAAAAAAAAATTACCAAGCAGACATACGTCTGTAGGCGCAGACAAAGCTCCTCAAAGATCTTTTTATTATGCAATGGGAGAAACTGAGAAAGATGTGTCAAAACCTTTTGTTGGCGTTGTTTCTACATGGAACGAAGCTGCCCCATGTAATACTGCATTAATGAGACAAGCTCAGTCAGTCAAAAAAGGGGTTAAATTATCTGGGGGTACACCTAGGGAGTTTTGTACTATTACCGTCACAGATGGCATAGCCATGGGACATGAAGGAATGAAATCTTCTTTAGTATCCAGAGATGTTATTGCAGACTCAACAGAGTTAACCGTTAGGGGTCATTGTTATGATGCATTAGTAGGTGTTGCTGGATGTGATAAATCTTTACCAGGTTTAATGATGGCAATGCTTAGGCTTAATGTGCCGAGTGTATTCATATATGGCGGATCAATACTTCCGGGTAGGTATAATGGAAAAGATGTAACAGTTTTAGATGTATTTGAGGGAGTAGGAAAATATTCTTCAGGTAAAATGAGCGAACATGCTTTGAGAAAACTCGAATTAAAAGCTTGTCCTAGTGCCGGAGCATGTGGTGGACAATTTACTGCAAACACTATGGCATGTGTATCTGAGGCTATCGGTCTAGCTTTGCCTTACTCTGCAGGAACGCCAGCACCATACGGACAACGGGACAAATATGCTTTACAAAGTGGTAAGGCAGTTATGAATTTGTTAAAAAAAAACATTAGGCCGAGAGATATTGTTTCAAGAAAATCTTTAGAGAATGCAGCAACTATAGTTGCGGCTACAGGAGGCTCTACTAATGCAGCATTGCACTTACCAGCATTAGCAAATGAAATAGGAATTAAATTTGATTTAATGGATGTTGCAAAAATTTTTAGAAAAACACCTTATCTTGCAGATTTAAAACCTGGTGGTCGATATGTTGCAAAAGATATGTGGAAAGCCGGTGGTGTTCCAATGCTTTTAAAAACTTTGTTAGATGGTGGATATATTCATGGAAACTGTATGACGGTCACAGGTAAAACTATGAAAGAAAATTTAAAAAAAGTTAAATTTAATAACAAACAAAAAGTTATGAGAAAATATAATAATCCGTTATCACATGACGGAGGTGTTGTAGGATTGAAAGGGAATCTTGCACCTGATGGAGCGATTGTAAAAGTTGCAGGGCTAAAAAAACTTCAATTTACTGGAAGAGCAAGATGTTTTGACACTGAAGAGTCTGCTTATAAAGCGGTATTAAAAAGAAAATATAAAGATGGTGACATTATAGTTATTAGATATGAAGGTCCAAAAGGCGGCCCAGGTATGAGAGAAATGCTTCAAACTACAGGAGCTATTTATGGTCAAGGTAAAGGTGAAAAGGTTGCATTAATAACAGACGGAAGATTTTCTGGAGCAACCAGAGGTTTTTGTATTGGACATGTGGGTCCAGAGGCATCGGTAGGTGGTCCTATAGGATTATTGAAAAATGGAGACATAATTCATATAGATGCAAAAAAGGGAACAATTAATGTTGATCTTTCAAAAAAAGAATTATTAAAAAGGAAGAAAAAGTGGAAACCTAAAAAAATTAATTTTGGTAATGGAACACTCTGGAAATATGCACAAACAGTTGGGCCAGCGTATCTTGGTGCCTCTACACACCCTGGTGGCAAAGAAGAAGTTAAGTGTTACGCAGATATTTAAATGAAAATTAGACCGGTCATTTTGTGCGGTGGAGCAGGGACCAGACTTTGGGATAATAAAAAACACCACCAACCAAAACAGTTTATAGATTTTGGCGGATGGTCTTTGATGCAAAAAACTTTAGAAAGAGTAAAAAATCCAGTTTTTGACCATCCCATAATAAGTACAAACAAAAAATATTTATCTAAAGTCAAGAAGTCATTAAAAAAATCAAAAATTAAAAAATACAAAATTATTTTAGAGCCTGCAAAAAAAAATACAGCGCCAGCGATATTAGCATCAGCTCTAATTAAAGACATTCACCCCAATCAACCACTAATGTATCTTTCCTCAGATCATATATTAGAAAAATATAATATTTTAAATAATGCATTAAAAAAAGTATCTCCGAATTTAAGTTCAAGTAACATTTTTATTTTTGGAATTAAGCCCAAAAACCCATCTAGTGACTATGGTTATTTTTATACAAAAAAACTTAAAAATAAGATTAATAAGGTATCTAAATTTATTGAAAAACCTAACATTTCAAAAGCAAAGAAAGTCATCAAAAAAAAAGGTTATTGGAATTCTGGAATGTTTTTATTAAGAAAAGATTCAATTATAAATAATTTTAGGAAATACCAGCCAAAAATATATAATAATTGTCTTAAATCAGTAAATAAATCCAAATATAGAAATAATATTTATTATTTAAATAAGACAGCCTTTAGTAAATGTGTGGAAAAATCTTTTGATTATGCAATTCTTGAGAAATCAAAACATATTAATGCTATCAAGTTGAATATACCTTGGTCTGATCTAGGTAATTGGAGAGAGATATCAATCTTGTTTAATAAAAATAAAATAAAGTATTTTAAAAAAAAGAATGTATTTTCTAGACCATGGGGTAGCTACACAAATTTATTTAAAGGCAGAAATTTTTTAGTTAAAGAATTAAAAGTTAAAACAAAAGGTGTATTAAGTCTTCAAAAACACCATCACAGATCAGAACATTGGTTAATAACACAGGGCAAACCAATTATTACAATAAATAATAAAAAATCTTTAAAACAGAAAAATGATTCAATTTTTATACCCAAAGGAACAATTCATAGAATTGAAAACCCATTTAAAAAAACTGTTAAAATTTTGGAAATTCAAAAAGGGTCAATTCTTAAGGAGACAGATATTGTTAGATATCAAGATATATATGGAAGAGTTAATTAATTTCTATTTCAATAGGAGTATGGTCTGACGGTTTAACTTTTCCTCGTGGTTTTTTATTAATATTAATCCCCTTAATTTTATCTAGAAGATTATTTGAAACCAAAAAATGATCTATCCTTAAACCATTATTTTTTTGCCATGAGCCTGCCATGTAGTCCCAAAACGTATATTCAGATTTATCTTTATTGAAATAGCGATAAATATCATGAAATCCTAAATTAATTAATTCATAAAATTTTTTTCTAATTTCTAATTTAAATAAAGCGTCATTCTCATACTTTTGATAATCGTAAACATCATTTTTTTCTGGTATTACATTAAAATCTCCGCCAATGATCACATTTTTATTTATTGATAATAATTTTTTTGTTTTTTTTAGAAATAAATTCAGCCACTTAAGTTTATATGTATATTTGTCTGTATTTATTGGATTTCCGTTTGGCACATATATATTTATTAATTTAATTTTTATTGATTTATTAACTATATTTGCCGTTATTATTCTAGATTGCTTGTTTTGATCTTTAATGAAATCAGTATCAACTTGATCAATCTTTTTTTTACTTATTATTGCAACTCCATTATAACTTTTTTGACCATACACATAACAATTGTAACCTAATTCATCAAAGTCTGCGAAAGGAAAATTTTTTTCTTCTGTTTTAATTTCTTGAATCATTAATATATCGGGATTAGATCGTTTGAGATAATCTTTGATGTTAAGAATTCTGGCTCTTACAGAATTAACATTCCACGATGTTATTTTCATTAGACAGAGAAAGACAACCCGCAGCCACAAGATGAGTTGGCTTTTGGGTTAGTTATTGTAAAAGAATTTCCTATTAGCTCTTTTTTAAAATCTACAATTGATCCTTCTATGATTTTAAGCGAATTGTTATCTATGACTGTTTTATCAAAAAGATTATCATTATCATGAACTTTTTCTTCAAATGAAAAATTATACTTAAAACCTGAACACCCGCCTCCAAGCACCGATATTCTAAAGTATTTTTTTGAAGTATCTTGAGATATTATTCTATTAATCTCTTTTTTTGCAGTATCTGTAAATTCAATTTTATTAGTCATATTATTTTAAAATGATGTATTATATCTAATTAATACACTTAATGCAAAAAAACGATTATTCATTATTAGCCACACCCTTAAGATCAAGCGGTAGAATTTACAAAGAAAAAACAAGTAAATTTAGATCATATTATCAACGAGACAGGGACAGAATAATACACTCAACAGCTTTCAGAAGATTAAAACACAAAACCCAAGTATTTGTTAATACGTCTAGTGATCATTTTAGAACCAGAATTACACATTCAATGGAGGTTTCTCAAATTGCAAGAACTTTAGGTAAAATTTTTAAACTCAATGATGAATTATGTGAAACATTAAGTCTGGCACATGATCTAGGTCACCCACCATTTGGTCACGCTGGTGAGAAAGAATTAAACAATTGCATGAAAAATTTTGGAGGTTTTGATCATAATATTCAAACTCTAAGAATAGTTACTATATTAGAAAAAAAATATTATAAATTCAATGGATTAAATTTGACCTTAGAAACATTAGATGGTTTGATTAAGCACAATGGGCCAATATTAAACAATCAAAAATATAAAAATATTTTAGGTAAAAATATATTTAAAAATAAAATTGATTTTGTTAAAGGCCCCTCTCTAGAAGCTCAACTATCTTCAATATCAGATGATATAGCATATAATAGTCACGATCTCGAAGATGGACTTAATGCTGGTTTTTTTAATTTTAAAGAATTAAACGATATTCCAATTATATCTGATATTGTGAAAATACACTTGAGAAGATTAAAAAAAAATAATAAAGAGTTAATTTATCGTCAAATAACCAGAGATCTTATAAATAAAATGGTAAGCGATGTAGTTCTCACAACCAATCTAAATATTAAAAAAGAAAAGATTAAGTCTATTAATGATGTATATAAAACCAAAATTAAACTGGTTAACTTTTCTAAAGAAATGAGATTATTTGATAAGAAAATAAAATTTTTTTTAAATAAAAATATGTATAATAACCCAACAGTATTAAAAAAAACAAAAGAAGGATCAATTATAGTAAGTTCCCTTTTTAAAAAAATAAGAGAAAAACCAAGAATATATATAAAAAATAATGATCAAAAAATGTTCACAATAGAGAGAAGAATTTGTGATTTTATAGCTGGAATGACTGATAGATATGCAATAAATCTATATAAATCAATAAAATGAATTTTTTTAATATATATCTGGAAAAAATTAAAAAAACTATAATAAAAAATAAAAAAAAATTAAATTTAAAAGATCATCAAATTTTAAATAAAATTATCGTTGAGTCGCCACCAGAAAACTTTGATTGCGATCTTTCAACAAACATTGCTTTAATATTAGCAAAGAAAACCAACCAAAACCCAAGAATTATTGCAGATAAAATTAAAGCAATTCTTATTGGTGAAGTAAAACAATTTTCGTTTATTGATATTGCCGGACCAGGTTTTTTAAATATAAAATTATCAAATGAAGCTTGGTTAGATACTATAAAAAAAATTGAAAAAAATAAAAAAAGTTTTGGATCAAACAATCAAAAAAAGAAATATAATATTGAGTTTGTTTCAGCTAACCCCACTGGTCCATTACATATAGGACATTGTAGAGGCGCAATATTTGGCGATGTTTTATCTAATCTACTAAAATTTAATGGAAATAAAGTTACTAAGGAGTTTTATATAAATGATTATGGAAAACAAATAGAGGATTTTTCAAAATCAATTTATTTTAGATTAAAAGAAATAAAATTTAACACCAAGTTCCCAGACGATGAAACACTTTACCCTGGTAATTATATTATTGATATATCAAAGAAAATTTTAAAAAACCAACCCAATATGAATCTTGAAAATTTTGATAAAATTAAAACAATTATAATGAAACAAGGTCTTAAATATTCTATGGAATTAATAAAAACAGATCTAAAAAATTTAGGAATTTCTCATGATAATTTTTTTTCTGAGACAACATTGGTTAAAAATAAATCTGTTGAAAAAGTTGTCAAAGTATTAAGAAAAAAGAATTTAATAGAAGAAGGCTATTTAGAACCTCCTAAAGGTGAAGATAATAAAAATTGGAAAAAAGTCAAAAGATTGATTTTCAAATCCAGTTTATTTGGTGACGATGCTAATCGCGCCTTAACAAAAAATGATAATACTTGGACTTATTTTGCAAATGATTTAGCATATCATTCAAATAAAGTTTCTAGAAAATATGATTATTTAATTAATATTCTTGGCGCTGATCATGCTGGTTATATTAAAAGAATTTCTTCAGCAGTTAATGCTTTATCTAAAAAAAAAAATATATTAATTTGTAAAGTCTGCCAACTTGTCAAGCTGATCAAAAATGGCCAACCTTATAAAATGTCAAAAAGAAAAGGTGATTTTATAGCAATCAAAGATGTATTGAGCGAAGTTGGAAAAGATTCATTAAGGTTTATGATGTTAAGCAGAGGTAACGATGCAGAACTAGATTTCGATTTTAACAAAGTTCTTGAGAAGAATAAGGAAAATCCTGTTTTTTATGTTCAGTACTGCTATGCTAGAATAAATTCTTTATACACTGCTTTAAATAAAAATCCTATTAAAATAAATAGATTAGCTAAAACAAAATTTAATCCAAATAATTATGAATATAAATTATTGAGAAAAATTATTGAGTGGCCCAAAATAGTTGACTTGTCTGCAAAGAAATTGGAACCCCATAGAATTCCTTTTTATTTGAATGAATTGGTTACAATTTTTCATTCCTATTGGAGCAAAGGTAATGATGACGAAAAATTTAAGTTTATACTTAATGGAGAAATTAAGAATAAATTAACATTTATAATATTTCAACTTATAACAATAGTTTTAATTAATGCCATGTCTATTCTAGATGTTTCATTACCCAAAAAAATGTAATGTTAAACAAAATATTTAGTATTCTTCAATTTTTAATAATATTAATTTTTGTAATAATAATTAATTACTATTATTTTTCAGATTCTAATGTTCAAAAAATTAATAAAAATAGAATAAATCTTGAATTTGACCTAAGTAAAAATTTACATGAATTACCTTTGCTTAAAAACGATACAAATAATATTATAGAATACCTTGATGATGATACTAGTATTCAAAAAATTAAAAAAAGATCTTTTTGGGATTTACTAAAATAAAATGAATAGAAAACCAATTATTACTAGTATTAAAACATATTATTTAACAAAATCAGAAAAAAAACTTTTTAAAAAAGAAAAACCCTGGGGAATTATTTTATTTAAAAGAAATATTAAATCATTTAAACAAGTTAAGATATTAACTAAAGATATAAGAAAAATTTTGAATGATCGTCACTATCCTATTTTAATTGATGAAGAAGGTGGCACAGTTTCAAGATTTTCAGACTTGATTAATAGTAAAGAATTAACTCAAAGATTCTTTGGCAAGTTATATGAAAAAAATCAAAACAATGGAAAAAATATCTATCAATATTATCTTAATTCAGTCTGTTCTGTTTTAAAAGAAACTGGGATTAATATAAATACAATACCAGTTTTAGATATTTTATCCAAAAAAACAGCAACAATTTTAAAAGACAGATGTTTTTCTTCAAATAAAAAAAACGTTAAAGCACTAGGAAAAATATGCATAAATGTGTTAAAAAAAAATAATATTGGTTCAGTCTCAAAACATATACCAGGACATGGTTCTACTTGTATTGATAGTCACAAATCTCTTCCTGTAATTTTAGATTCTGCAAAAAAATTACAATTTATTGATTTTTTTCCATATAAGAATATAGAATCAAATTTTGTAATGACCGCTCATGTATTATACAAAAAAATTGACCCAAAATTTGTAGCAACTCAATCAAATTGGATTTTAAAGAAAATTATAAGAGGAAAGTTAAATTTTAAAGGACTTATAATTTCAGACGACATTTGTATGAAAGCATTAAAAGGAAATCTGCTCTCTAATGCAAAAAAAACACTACTATCTGGTTGTAATCTCATTTTATACTGCGGTGGTAATATCAACGAGTCAACTTTGCTTTTAAAGGGTACAAACAAAATTGATAAATTCACAACTAAAAAAACTAAACAATTTTATCGATTTTTAAGATAATATCTAATTATGGAATCAAAAAATAACTTAGATATTTTAGTTGATATACCGAATTACTCTGGACCTCTTCAAACATTACTCGATCTTGCTAAAAACCAAAAGGTCGATCTTACTGAAATTTCTGTAACAGTATTAGCTGATCATTTTCTTGATTACATTAAAAATTCAAATAATTTGGATTTAGCTTTCGAATATTTAATAATGGCAACGTGGCTAGCTTATTTAAAATCAAAACTTTTATTACCGGAAGATGAAGAAGATGAATTCAAGGCTTCCGATATTGCGGAAAAACTTAAATTACAACTTAAGAAGTTGGAGTTAATTAGATTATTATCTGACCAATTATTAAAACGAGAAAGAATTGGAAAAACAATATTTTACAGGGGACTTAAAGGAGGTATACGATCGATAAATAACACAGTTTACAAAGTTACTTTGTATGAATTATTAAAAAGTTATTCTGGTATTAAAGTACAATCATTGTACCAAAAAATAAATATTCCAAAACTTCCTGTAATGACAACTCAAGAGGGAATTAAACAGATAAAAAACAATATGACAAAGATTGATGATTGGAAAAAAATTCAAGAATTAATTCCTAAATCTTTTAAAACGTCCAATAATTTTAAAAAAACTGGACTTGCTTCAGTTTTTTCTGCTAGCCTAGAATTAGTAAAAGACGGAGTGGTGAACTTGATGCAAGAGAAACTTTTCGATGACGTTTACATTAGAACAGCAAAACACACACCTCTCAAATTGAGGGAAAAATAAATAATATGGTCAAAAACGAAAAAAATAACATTATTAGTTTTCCTAAAAAAAAATCTAAACTCGAAAGAGAGGTGGAGGCAATAGTTTTTGCGGCTGACGAACCTTTAGATCTAGATACAATTGAAAAAAGAGTGGGTTCTACATTAAATATAAAAAAAATTCTTGAAAATCTACAACGAGAATATTCTGATAGAGGAATTAACTTAATATTTAAGTCTAATAAATGGTCTTTCAGAACAGCCATTGATTTATCAAAATTAATGTCATTACAAAAATCTACTCAAAAAAAATTATCAAAATCTACAATCGAAACATTAGCTATAATTGTTTATCATCAGCCAGTTACTAGATCTGAAATAGAATCAATTAGAGGTGTTGCATTTTCTTCTAATACTTTAGAAATTCTATTAGAACTTGATTGGGTGCGTCCATCTGGAAGAAAAAATGTTCCAGGCAAGCCTATTCAGTATTCTACAACAGAAAAATTTCTTGAGCATTTTAATATAGAAAAATTAACTGACCTTCCAAGTGTCGATGAGCTAAGTTCAGCTGGTTTAATCGATGATACCTCAATAGACTCGTCTATCTTTGGAACAAGTAAATTTTTTAAAGAACAATCAGCTCAAAAAAAAGATGACTTATATAAGGATATAGATAACATTATAAAAGACTCACCGAAAAACGAAGAATAAATATATTTATTTAATTGGCAATATTGTATATAGTTTGAATTATGGGAATAAGTTTTTGGCAAATAGCTATAGTAGTTGTTCTAGTAGTTTTACTTTTTGGCAGAGGAAAAATCTCTAGTTTAATGGGAGATGTTGCTAAAGGAATTAAAAGTTTTAAAAAAGGCATGTCCTCTGAAGAAACAG
>MDTB01018682.1_pt1 | contig 14330 bp, 22 predicted proteins | sample 811161 | NCBI WGS metagenome assembly MDTB01 (sample SAMN05326650, study PRJNA326480) | marine metagenome | isolation source: seawater | place: Mediterranean Sea | collected 2009
AGAAAGCTTCAAATTGGATACAATAGAGCTGCAAGAATTATAGATATGATGGAAAGTGAAGGAATTGTTAGTAAGGCTAACCATGTTGGTAAAAGAGATGTTTTATGATTCAAAAAATTTTAATTTTTTTTTTAATTTTAAATTTTTATAACACTCTATCAGCTTCTACAAAAGAAAATATAATCTCTAATCTAAAAAAAACTGAGGACTTTAGTTTTAACTTCCAACAAAGCATAAACGATAAAAACGAAAATGGAAAATGTATAATAAAATACCAAAAAAAAATTTATTGTGAATATAATAATATAAATAAGAAAATAATTGTTTCTAATGGAAAATCATTAGTAATTAAAAACAGAAATAGTGGTACATATTATATTTATCCTTTACAAAAAACACCCTTGTTTTATCTTTTAGATAAAGATTATCTCATTAAAAAAATAAATGTCTTAGAGTCGAGAAATATTGAAAATAAATATTTAAATTTTAGACTTTTAGAAAATAATAATGAAATAAACATATTTTTTGATAAAAAAACATATGATCTAGTAGGTTGGCAAACAGAAGATATTTATCAAAATCTTACTATAACATTTATTTCAGCTATCAAAAAAAATCTAAATATTAATGAAAAAATTTTTAAGTTACCTAGTAGAGAATAATTCTATTAAATAGTAACATTTTCTTTTTTATAAACATTCATCCCACGTGAAAGATAATTATTTAATGCATTTTTATGATCTAGAGAACAAGTGTGTACAAATACTCTTTTTGGTTTAGCTAAAAAAGATTTTTTAATAGCAGAAGATAACAGATACGAACCTAATTTTTTATTATGATATTCCTGTAACAAACCCAAATAAGCTATTTCAACTTCATTTTTATCTTCATGATAAATAAGTTCAAAATAACCAGCTAAATCTTTTTTAGCTTTTAAGATATATGTTGATGCTTTTTTATCAGTTGTATATTTAATCCACTGATTCTCCGTCCATACTAAACGGTCCTTCCATTGATGGTTTTTTCCAACATTTTTATAAAAAAATTTATTAATATGAAAATTTGGTGGATCTAGTTTTATAATTGAATATTCTTTGGAAGGATGGTGTGTCTCATTTAAATCCTTTAAAGAGTTTATTTCTAAATAATTTCTATCAATATTTTTAGTCACTCTACCATCTTACCAATTTTTTCTCCTCCGAATAAATGAAAATGTAAATGAGGAACTTCTTGACCTCCGTTTTCGCTTATATTAGCTAAAGCTCTATATCCCTTTCCAGTATCTACTGAAATTCCAAGTTTCTTTGCTACAATATTAATTCCTTTTAACAGTCCTACCATTTCATCTGATGAAGCATTCAAACTAAAATCATCAAGATCGATATATCTTCCTTTTGGAATAACCAAAGCATGAATCTTTTTTTGAGGATTGATGTCATGAAAAGAAAGAATAAATTTATCTTCATAAATTTTTTTACAAGGAATTTCACCTCTTAAAATTTTTGCAAAAATATTATTATCATCGTAAATCATTTTTTTCTTTTTTCTAACTCTACCATTATATCTTCAATTTTAATATTATTTGCCTCAAGATACATTACTAGATGATAAAAAACATCTGCAGCCTCATGTGTCTTGTTTGAATTTTTTTCTACAGCTTCGATTAATTCATTTATTTCTTCCAAAACCTTTTCTTTACTCAATGACTTATTACTTAATAATTTATTAGTATAAGATCCAACTAATGGTTTTTTTTTTCTCTCACGAGCAAGATTAAATAAATTTTCCAATGCATTAAACATATTAAATTCTAACAGGAATTCCTTTTGAGTCCAAATATTCCTTGGCTTCTCTTACTGAATATTTTCCATAGTGAAATATTGACGCCGCTAATACTGCGCTAGCATTCCCTAATTTTATTCCTTCAACAAAATGATCTAAATTGCCCACGCCTCCTGATGCAATTACTGGAATATTTACTATGAAAGAAATTTTTGACATTAGTTCGATATCGTAACCAACTTGGGTTCCATCTCTATCCATAGAAGTAACTAACAACTCGCCCGCTCCACTATCTTCCATTTTTTTTGCAAATTCCAAAACGTCAATCCCAGTGTTATTTCTTCCACCGTGAGTAAATACTTCCCATTTATCTCCATTCAATTTAGCATCGATTGCAACAACAATACATTGAGATCCAAATTTTTTTGAACTATCAAGAACTACTTTTGAATTTTCAACTGCTGTAGTATTTATCGAAACTTTATCTGCTCCACAATTAAGTAATTTACTTATATCATCTACACTTCTGATGCCACCACCTACAGTTAAAGGTACAAAACATTTCTTTGATGTTTTTTCTACAACATCATAAATTATATCTCTATTTTCATTTGATGCTGTGATATCTAAGAAACAAATCTCATCTGCTCCACCATCACTATAGATTTTAGCTTGTTCAACAGGATCTCCTGCATCCTTTAAATCAACAAAATTTATGCCTTTAACAACACGACCATTTTTAACATCTAAACATGGAATAATTCTTTTTTTAAGCATCTTCTTTTACTAATTCCTCTAATTTAATATCCCCATCATAAATTGCTTTACCGACTATTATACCCTCAATATTTTTTAAACTTTTAGCTTTTTTAATATCATCTATTGATGAAACTCCACCAGATATAATCACGGGACAATTTGATATGTCAGCAACTTTTGATGTTTCTTTAAAATTTGGGCTAAGTTTCATACCATCTCGATTTATATCTGTATAAATCAATCTACTAACACCGTAATCATTAACTTCTTTTAAATAATCTAAGGTTGATTGATTAGAATTTTCCTTCCAACCAGATACAGACAAACATCCATCTTTTGCATCTAATGCCAAAGCGATTTTATTTGGAAATTTCTTACATGCTTCTTTTAAAAAATTTTTATCTTTTATAGCTATACTTCCTAAAATTACTTTCTCTACTCCAAAATCAATATATTTTTGAACACTTTTAAAGTTTCTGATACCACCACCTATCTCAATATTAAGTTCAGATTTACTAATTATATCTTGAATAATATCTAAATTTACTGTTTCACCAGTTAAAGCTCCATCTAAATCAACGATGTGTAAATTTTTAAAACCATAATCTTTATATTTACTAGCTTGATCAATTGGAGACATTTCATATTCAGTTTTATTTTCAAAGTTACCCTTGATTAACCTCACACATTTCTTGTCTTTAATATCTATTGCTGGAAATATTTTCATTATTTAAGACTTATAAAATTCTCAATTATTTTTAATCCGGTTTTATCACTTTTTTCAGGGTGAAATTGTGTTCCAAATAAATTCTCTTTCTCAACAGAACAAACAATTTTCGATGAATAATCTGTTGTAGCTGAAATAACTGATTTATCTTCAGGAATAAATTCGTAACTGTGTACAAAGTACATATGAGATTTATTTTTTATATCTTTAAAAATTTTTCTTTTTTTTTTTATTTCAATTTCATTCCAGCCAATGTGTGGTAGTTTAAATTTTCCATTTTGGTTATCAATTTTAGAAACTTTTCCTGAAATCCAGCCTAGTCCACTAGTTTCAGATTCTTCAAAACCGATATCAGCAAACATTTGTAAACCAACACAAATTCCAAGAAGTGGTTTTTTTTTTATTGTTATCAATTCGTTTAAAGTATCCACAAGACCATTGATCTTATTTAAAGCATCTATACAACTCTTAAAGGAGCCCTGACCTGGTAAAACCAACTTATCACTAGATTTGATCTTATCTAAATTTGAAGTCACTTCAATATTTACTTTATCTTTGGCAGCTTCCTTAAAAGAGTTTATTACCGAGCTTATATTACCCGAATTATAATCAACAATTGTAACATTCATTAAACTTACAAAGAACCTTTTGTAGAAGGAATTGATTTTTTATTCCTTGGGTCCATTTCCAATGCAGCTCTTAAAGATCTAGCTAATCCTTTAAAACAAGACTCAATAATGTGGTGACTATTATCACCATAAATATTTTCAATGTGTAAAGTAACTCCTGCTGCTTGTGAAAAAGCTTGAAACCATTCTTTAAATAATTCAGTATCCATTTCACCAAGTTTTTCTACCTTCAATTTTACTTTCCAAATTAAGTAGGGTCTGTTTGATACATCTATTGCAACCCTAGTTAAAGTTTCATCCATTGGAATTATTGCATGAGCATATCTTTTTATTCCTACAAATTTTTTTGATGCTTTTTTTAAAGCTTCCCCAATTGCAATTCCTGTATCTTCAGTTGTGTGGTGAAGATCAATATGGGTATCTCCTTTGGCTTTAATTTTCATGTCAATAGAAGAGTGTTTGGACAATTGTTCAAGCATATGATTGAGAAAACCTATTCCTGTATCTATTTTATGCTTTCCCTTGCCATCTATATTCAAATCAGCACTTATACTGGTCTCTTTTGTTTTTCTAGTAATTTTGCCTATACGCTTCATAATTTAAAACAGGTATACATATATTATCCAATTATGGCAATAATACTAAACCTGGGCTTGAACTATTCAATTTAATATCCATTTATAAGCTATGACAACAATAGTATTAGTGAGAAAAAACAATGAAGTAGTAGTGGCTGGTGATGGCCAGGTTAGTATGGGCAATACAGTTGTTAAAAAGACTGCTGCAAAAGTAAGAAAAATTGAAAAAAGAGATGTAGTAGCTGGATTTGCTGGTTCTACAGCAGATGCTTTAACTTTGTTTGAAAGACTAGAGGCAAAAATTGAAAAACATGCTGGAAATCTCTCAAGAGCAGCTGTTGAATTAGCTAAAGATTGGAGAACTGATAAATATCTAAGAAGACTTGAAGCGTTAATGGCAATAGGTGATAAAGAAAAAAGTTATATAATATCTGGAACAGGGGACGTGTTGGAACCTGAAGGTGACATTATAGGTATTGGATCTGGAGGAAATTATGCTCTTGCTGCTGGGAAGGTTCTGATAGAATCAAACTTGAGTGCTGAAGAAATTGCAAAAAAAGCTATAAAAGTTGCTTCAGAAATTTGTGTATTTACTAATGATAATATTAAAATAGAAAAGATATAATGGAAAAGTCTAATGTTACAACCCTTGTTCCTAAAGATAAAAATTCTGATCAAAAAGAATCATTTGTAAGTTCATTATCTCCAAGAGAAATAGTTTCAGAACTTGATAGATATGTAGTTGGACAAAATAAAGCCAAAAAAGCAGTTGCTATTGCATTAAGAAATAGATGGAGAAGACAGGCTCTTAAAGGTGAAATGAAAAATGAAATTCTACCCAAAAATATTTTAATGATAGGACCGACTGGGGTTGGTAAAACTGAAATTTCAAGAAGACTGTCAAAACTTGCTGAAGCACCTTTTGTTAAAGTAGAAGCAACTAGATTCACTGAAGTTGGTTATGTTGGTAGAGATGTCGAACAAATTATAAGAGATCTACTAGAAATTGCAATTGCAATGGAAAAAGTAAAAAAAAGAAAAGAAGTTTATACAAAGGCTCAAAAACTTGCAGAAGAAAAGGTTCTAGATGCTTTAGTAGGAAGCAAAGCAAGTCTTGCAACAAGAGAAAGTTTTAGAAAAAGACTAAGAGATGGTGATTTAGATGATAATGAAATTGAAATTGCAGTTAATGATAATAATTCTGCAGCATCGTTTGAAATACCGGGGATGCCAGGTGCAAATATTGGTATGATTAACATAGGAGAAATGATTGGTAAATCTGTTGGAAATAAACAAAAAAAGAAAAAAATGACAGTTAAAGAATCTCATGAAATTTTAATAAACGATGAATCAGACAAATTAATTGAAGAAGATAAAATAATTAAATCTGCTAAAAATTCTACAGAAAATAATGGAATAGTTTTTTTAGATGAAATTGATAAAATTTCTGGAAGAACTGACAGGGTTGGAGGAGATGTTTCTAGAGAAGGTGTACAAAGAGACTTACTTCCACTTATAGAAGGAACTACTGTTAGTACAAAATATGGTCCAATTAAAACAGATCATATATTATTTATAGCATCTGGAGCATTTCAACTTGCAAAACCATCTGATTTATTACCAGAACTTCAAGGTAGATTGCCTATCAGAGTTGAACTTGAAGCGTTAACCAGTGATGATTTCAAAAGAATTTTAAAAGAACCAGATTTTAGTTTAATTAAACAATACATTGCTCTCTTAAAAACTGAAAATGTTAATTTAGAATTTTCTGATGATGGTATAGAGGCCATAGCTAACATAGCTTCAGAAGTTAATGCCTCAGTTGAAAATATTGGTGCAAGAAGACTTCATACAATTATTGAAAGAATTTTAGATGATATAAGTTTTACAGCGACAGATCGATCGGGTGAAAAAATTATAATTAACGAAAAATATGTCAAAGATAATTTAGATAATTTAATTAAAGATACTGATTTATCAAAATTTATTCTTTAATCTATTTTTCAAAAAAATATAAAAAGCACCACCACCACCATCTTCAATTTTAGCATCAGAAATTTTTATAATCTTTTTCATTAAATCTTGATCTGATTTGATAAATTCTGGAACAGAGTGTTTAAGAATGCCAAGTTCTTTTGAGATATAAGGGTCCGAAATATTTTTAGATCTTAAGCCTTTTCCAGTAACTACTATAATCTTTGTAACATCTTCATTAAAACATTTATTTATAAAATTACTAATAGTTACATTTGATTCCTGAAGAGTATTTCCGTGTAAATCTATTTTTTTTATTTTTTCTCTTCTTATATTGTTTCTTAAAAAATTTTCTTTATTTGGAATCTTTTCATCTTTAGATATAAAATTTTCCCAATCTTTTTTATCTTTATCTGAAATTTTTTTTATCAATTATGTATTTGTATCAATTAATAGCCAATTTAGATTTGAGGTTTTGAGATCTTTAGAAAAAACCCATGTATCGTAAACTGTTTTAATTTTTTCATCATCACCTGAAATTATTTTTTTATTTTTGTCTTTTATACTGGTTATAATTTCACTTACAAAATCTACTGTAACCTCTAAAGTATCTTGAACTTTTTGATGATTTTTTATTGTAGCAGATTTAATTCCAATAAAAGTTATTTCTGCAAAATGGCCTTTGCTACTTCTATCTTTTAAAGCTTCTGAAAATTGATTATAAATTTTTTTACTTAAAAGAGGCTTACTATCAATTAATTTATTATCGCTGTCACTAAAATCTGTGATGATCGTTTCATAAGCAATTTTTGCTCCTTTTAAAAAATCATTTTGAGCAACTTGATCAAAAATTTCATTTTTAACTTTCTCTTTTATTCCAAATTTTTTAAACTCTTTTTCAAATTGTGTGGGTATTTTACCTTCAAAACCAGTTTTTTTGCCCAATATTCCTCTTAATCTAAGAAAGATAAATCCAGCAATCATTGCTAAAAGTATTATATCAATGTATTCAAAACTATTATTCATACCTAATAATATTTAGTATGTTGATTAATTACAACTAGCAATTTAGATTAAGGACAAATGAACACATTATTGTTGCTAATTATAGGAATACCAATGATTGAGATCTACTTATTTATCAAAATAGGATCTCAAATAGGAGCCTTTAATACAATTTCCCTTATTTTTCTAACTGCTTTTTTAGGAATAATTTATGCAAGATATGAGGGCTTTAACACTTTAAAATCCGGAATGTCTCAAATTGTAAAAAATGAGGTTCCTGTTTATGAAATAATTTCTGGAGCAGCATTAGCTTTTGCAGCTTTACTATTAATTTTACCAGGATTTGCAACAGATGTGATTGGTTTATTACTTATTTTTCCTCCGACAAGAAAATTGTTTTTAAAAAAAGTATCAAACAAAAAAAATACAGATTATAAAAAACAAGACTATATAAATGGTGAGTTCGAAGATATAGATGACCAAGATGACAGAAAACTTTAAAATAGTTACAGAATTTATAAAAGATATGTCAAGTGAAACACCGGATGTACAGAGTTATTTATTTGTTAAAGAAAATATTTCTAAATATAACTTAGATATCGATATTAGTTCTAAAGCTTTAAAAAATAAACTTGTTGAAGTTAATACGTCGTTAAAATTTCATGATAAAGAGTTAAATGAAAAAAGGTCCCATTTTGAAATCGTTTATGCTTCAATAGTAAAAATAGATGAAAAGATTAACAACAAAAAAGAGTTACAGAAGATTATTCTTTGTGATGTCCAAAATAAAATTTATCCAAATTTAGAAAAGGCTTTTTTAAACTTATTAAATAATTCTGGTTTTCCAGGGGTAAAGTTAGAAAAAAAAATCGATTTCAATAAACTTTATAATGAAAAATTTAATTGAAGAAATTCTTTTTCAAATTTTTTTTTAAATAATCTTTATGAAGATCAATCTCTGAGGGGGTTGGTTTAATTATCTTTTTAAAATATAAATTGTCATTTTTATCTCTTTTTAAATTTTCATTTTCTTGATTTTGGAAATTTAAAGTTGGCTCCTTTTGATCTAAAAGATTAATATAAACTTTTGATAATAATTCACAGTCAATTAATGCCGTATGATGTGTTCTTTTTGAATTATCAATTCTATATCTTTTACAAAGGGCATCTAAATTTATTGATGAACCTGGAAATTTTTCTCTAGCTAATACAAGTGTATCAACAACATTTTCAGAGCTTATTTTTTTTTTACCTATTAATGTCAATTCATTATTTAAATGACTTAAATCGAATTCAGCGTTATGAATGACCAGTCTTTTATCTTTTATAAAATTTAAAAAATCATCCACTACATCCAAAAATTTTTTTTGTTTAGAAAGAAATTCATCAGTATATCCATGAACCTCGAATGCTTTTTCTGAAACTTTTCTTTCAGGGTTTAAATAAGTGTGAAAAGTTTTTGTGGTAATATTAAGGTTATCTAGTTCTATACATCCAATTTCAACTATTCTATGACCTTCTCTTACTGATAGTCCTGTAGTTTCAGTATCTAGTATGATTTCTTTCATTTATAAAATTTTTTTTAAAATTATTTTTACCCCTACTTTAACCGATTTATTAGTAAAATTATTTTTAATTATAAATTGTGATTTTTTTTTTTTATATTCGAGCGAAAGTTGAAGATTTTTAAATTTTTTCAACAATTTAGAATTAAAATTTTTTCTTTTTTTTAATTTTTTATAAATTTCTTTTTTTTTGCTTGAACAAATACTATAATATCATTTTTTTTATTAAGCTTATTTTCTAAAAACAAAGGAATATCCAAAACAATAAAGTTTTTTTTTTCATTTTTCTTAATAAAAATTTTCATTTTTTTTTTAACTGATGGATGAATAATATTAACTATTTTTTTTAAGTTTGATTTATTTGCTAGTATTGATTGTGATATTTCATTCTTATTGATTGGAAAGGTTTTAACATAGTTAGATAAAGATTTTTTAAGTTTATTAAAAATATTTCTATCTTTTTTATAAATTTTATTTACTTCCTCGTCAGCATTAAAAACTGGAAAACCAAAATTTTTAGCCACATAACTTTTGCCAGAACCTATGTCTCCAACCACTGCTATTCTTTTCATTTAATTAACAAATCAATTGTTTCATTTTCTATTTTAGGTAATATATTATGCCAGGTCTTAAAAGCTAATTGCGCTTGATAAATAAACATCATTTTTCCATCTTTTATTTCATTACCTAATTTTTTACCATGTTTAAGAAAATTAGTAATATTTTGATTATAAATCACATCATAAAACAATTTATTATTACCAACGTTTTCAAAGTTTAATTTTATTTCATCTTTATTTTTTAATCCCAAACTTGTTGCATTAATAATAATATCAAATTCTGGGATTTTTCCCCAATCAACAATATTAAGTTTTGGATTTATATCTTTTATTTTTTCAGCCTTTTTCCTTGTTCTATTACTTAACGTAATTTGTCCCGCTTCTAAATTTTCGAGCGCTAAAATTATTGAGCCTACTACTCCTCCTGATCCTAATATAAATATTTTTTTATTCTTAACTTTATAATTTGTTTCTATTAAACTTCTTTCAAATCCACCAACATCTGTATTATGGCCTATTATTTTATTATCTTTTTTATATATTGTATTTACAGATTTAGTTTTTTCTACAACACTCGTAACATCATCTAAAAAGGGAATCGTAGAGTTTTTAAATGGAACTGTAACGTTTAAACCATGTATTTTTTCTTGTTTTAAATCTAAAATTACATTTTTAATATCTTCTTCATTAATTTTTATTTTATCATAAGTTGCTTTTATATTATTTTTTTTTATCCAATAGTTGTGCAAAATTGGAGATAATGAATGTTCAATAGGATTCCCTATTACTAAATATTTTTTCATACTTTGTTTTTAAAACGATTAACTAAAAATAAAACAATTGCACTCAGTAAAGCAAATAATTCAAGTGCATGACCTGAGTCACCTAATAAAGAATTAACTACTGCAAAAACAATACAAAGTGCAAACCATATAAATATTAACATTAAATTGTTCCTAAGTATTCTTTAATTTCTTTAATAGGCAAACCCATAATTGTATTTTCATCTCCATCTATTTTAGAAAATAAAGTCCTTCCCTCACCCTCTATCTGATAAACATTGTATGAATATAAATCTTCATCTTTAATTTTTGCTAAATATATTTTTAATTCTTCTGAGGTCATATTTTTCATTGTAAGAGCTGCTTTATCTGTATAATTCCATATCATTGAACCATTTTGAGAAATACAAACGGAACTTATTAAATAATGAGTTTCTCCATTCAGGTCTGTAAGAATTTTTAATGCTTCTTCTCTATCCTTTGGCTTTGAAATTATTTTTCCATTTAGATCAATAACACTATCAGCGCCTAAAACTAATTTATCTTTGTTTTTTAAACTTATCTTGTTTGCTTTCAGTTCAGCAAGGTTTTTTGAAATTATTTCTGGTGAAGCCTTTTCTTTTAGTAAACTTTTTTTAACTTCATCTTCATCAATATTAGATGGTTCTACATAGCATTTAAGTTTATTTTCCTCTAAAATTTTTTTTCTTACTTTGCTTTTTGAAGCTAATATTATCTCATTAATCATTACTTTTATAAATTTCATGTATTTTTATAATTGATGCAGCAGTTTCTTCTACAGATTTTCTAGTAACATCAACCACCGGCCAACCATATTTTTTAAAAGTTTTTTTTGCTTCGTCTACTTCTTTCTTAATTTTTTCAATATTTGTATAATTAGTACTTTCTTTTTCTTTTAAAGAATTTAATCTATTTTTTCTAATGTCTGCAAGTCTTTCTGGCTCAGAAGTTAAACCTATCACGCACGATAATTTTGGTTTTTGTTTTAATATAATTGGTATCGAATTTTCATTTACTAGAGGAATGTTAGAAGTTTTAAAGCCTTTGTTAGCTAAATAAATAGAAGTTGGAGTCTTACTTGTTCTACTTACTCCTAATAAAATCAAATCTGCTTTATCAATCTCATTAATTAAATTTCCATCATCGTGATTCATTGAAAATTGAATTGCTTCTATTCTGTCATAATACTCATCGTTTAATGTATATTGTCCACTAGGTATATGTGATGCTTGTTGATTAAGTAGTTTGGAAAAACTTAAAATTAAATTTCCTAATACTCCAAAACAAGGTATTTTTTTTTCTGCACTTCCATTTGCTAAAAATTTTGCAAGATTATTATCTACTATAGTATATAAAATTATAGAATTTTTTTGTTTTTTTGCCTCATCTAATATTTTGGTAATTTGACTTTCAGTTCTTGTAAAAAAATAAGATTTAATATCATATTCAATATTTTTAAATTGAGCTTTAATGGCCAAAAAAACTCTATCTAAAGTTTCCCCCGTTGAGTCTGAAATTAAATAAATTTTATATGTATCGTTCATGAATAAAATGTTTATAATTAAGTATAATTTTAATCATTTTTTATTATTTTAAAATTTTTATTATTTCTTTGTAAAACAGGGGTTTTTTTCACAAAAATAAACATGTTAATTTTTAATATACATTTAATCTAAAAAACCAAATATAGCTTCAATTTTAACACTATACTTAATCTTTATTAGCCATTAATTGTTAATAATTACTTTATAAACTGTTAAAAACAAATAATTAACGTTATTCACAGTTTATATAACTAATACTATAATTAATATTTCATTATTATGACTATTATTCAAAACACTATAAAAGATAAACAAACAAGTACTAAACCTATATGGTTAATGAGGCAGGCAGGAAGATATCTTCCAGAATTTAGAGATATTAGAAAATCAAATCCTGATTTTATTAATTTATGTTTAGATTATAGTTTATCTTCAAAAATTACTTTACAGCCACTTGAAAGATTTAGTTTAGATGCTGCAATTATTTTTTCAGATATTTTAATGGTTCCTTATGGTTTAAGACAAAAAGTTGAATTTAAAGAAAATTTTGGTCCAAAATTAGATGAATTAAATTTAAAAGAAATTCTTAGAGTTGATGAGATAGATTTTATTAAAAGATTATTTCCTATTTATAAGTCTATCAAAGAAGTAAGTAATAATAAGATAACCAAAGGAAAAGATATAATTGGTTTTGTTGGGGCACCATGGACACTTTTGGTTTATATGATTAACAAAAAATCACCAAAAGATGATTTAATTAAAGGATTTTTTAAAGATGATTTTCTAATAAATAGAATTTTGAATGTACTAGAAAAATTTTTAAAGATTCACATTGAACATCAAATTAATAGTGGAGCGACTATAATTCAAATTTTTGATAGCTGGGCTGGATTGTTAAAAGAAAAAGATTTACCAAATTACGTCTATATACCCACTTTAAATTTAGTTAACTTTGTGAAATCTTTAAATATCCCTGTTATATGTTTTCCTAAAGGAATTAAAGATTATAAAAAATTTTGCGAAATAGTTAATCCTAGTGCTATAAATATAGATTACACAGTTGATCCATTGTCAATTTTAAAGGAAATTAAAATTCCTGTTCAAGGTGGATTGGATCCTAAAATTTTACTAACTGATAAAGAAAATATTAAGAAAGAAACTTTAAAATATCTCAATATATTTAAAGATCATCCTTATATATTTAACTTAGGTCACGGTGTTATGCCACAAACAAATCCTGATATGGTTGAATATTTAATAAAAACAGTTAAAGAAAGTTAAATGAGAAAAGCGGTAATATTATTTAACCTAGGAGGCCCAGACAAATTAGAAAATGTAGAGCCATTTCTTTTTAATTTATTTAATGATCCAGCAATTTTAAATTTACCAAGTTTTTTAAGGTATCCATTGGCAAAATTAATATCTAACAGAAGAGCCCCAATAGCAAAAAAAATTTATCAAGAAATTGGAGGTTCATCGCCTATCTTAAAATTAACAGAAGAACAATCATCTAAACTTGAAAAGAAACTTAATGATAGCCAATCATTAGATGAGTTTAAGTTATTTGTTGTTATGAGATGTTGGAATCCCAGAGCTAAAGACGTTATAAAAAATGTAAAACTTTATAATCCTAAAGAAATAATTTTACTACCATTGTACCCCCAGTACTCTGCAGCAACATCAGGCTCATCAATTAAAGAATGGAAAGAAATTTCTATAAAAGAAAATTTTAATGTAAAAACTATTTCAATATGCTGTTATCCGACTGATAAAAATTTTATAAAAGCTCATACTAAAGAAATTATTAAAATAATTAAAAATTTAAGTAACTTCAAACTTATTTTTTCTGCTCACGGTTTACCAGAAAAGAACATTAAAAAAGGCGACCCTTATCAGTGGCAAGTGGAGCAATCAGTGAAAAAAATTGTTGAAAGTTTGGGTATTAAAAAATTGGATTGGATTTTAAGCTATCAAAGCCGAGTTGGTCCTCTAAAGTGGATAGGACCATCTACAGACGAAGTGATTATTGAAAATTCAAAAATTAAAAAGCATATTGTATTAGTGCCTATAGCATTTGTTTCAGAACACTCAGAAACATTAGTAGAATTAGATATTGAATACAAAAAACTGGCTGAAGAAAATGGATGTGAACAATATACAAGAGTGCCTGCCCTTGGTATAAATGAGGACTTTATAAATGCATTGTCTGAATTAATTTTGAACAAAAATGAAAACGAATTTAATGAGTATATTAGTTCTCCTAAAATTAAATGTCCCAGTAATTTTAAAAAATGTCCATGTTTGATTTATGAATAGTTATTTGTTATTTAAAAGTCTACATTTAATAGCCGTGATTTCTTGGATGGCCGGACTACTCTATTTACCCAGGATATTTGTTTATCAT
>MDTB01168263.1_pt1 | contig 14330 bp, 15 predicted proteins | sample 811161 | NCBI WGS metagenome assembly MDTB01 (sample SAMN05326650, study PRJNA326480) | marine metagenome | isolation source: seawater | place: Mediterranean Sea | collected 2009
TACATGGGGTGATGTTGGTAAAGCAAAAGAAAAAGGTTTTTTTGATTTTGATTTATTTTCTTGGATGGCATGGACTTGGCAAACAGCCTCTTTCTTTATTTTTATAGTACTTTGCATAACTGCAATGTTAATTTGGGAAAAATATTCTCCAGGTGGTAATCCACGTAAAGGAGTTTTAGGTTTAGACACAACAAGAGGAGATAGGCTTTTTGTATCTCTATTGGGAAGCGCTTTTATTCATTTAGCATGGCTCGGTCTTGTAGGTAGTTTATTATGGATAGCTACAATTTTTTGTGTAATTTATGCCGTGATAGTATTTAGATATGTTTAAAAAAGAGTAAATGAAAAAAAATATATTTTCTTCAATTGGTATTTTTTTTTTATTAGTAATACTTTTTATAATTATAGGCCTTTTCCTAATTGATAAAAATATTTTTAGTTTAAAAACAAAACTTTATAATAAATTTCCCAATATTGAATTACGCCTGCATATTTTAAATAAAAAATCAGTTATCAAAAATCTAAAAAATGACTATAACGTTAAATTTTTACCATTTACACAGTTTGAAAAATTTCAATATAGTAAAAAAAAGGTTGAATTTGAAAATAATTTAATATCAAAATCAAAAAATAAAGACAAATCTATCTCTTATAAAAAATATAATTCATTTTTTTTAGATGAATATAAATCAAATATTATTATAACTGATTTTTTAGGAAATGTATATTTCGTTAAAAAAAATGATCTATTCTCCAAAAAAAAAGAAGATTTATTTGCAAATAATATCTTAAGTGATTTTAAACCTGTAAGAGTTTTTGATGCATTTATTTACAAAGATAAAATATTTATTTCACACACACTGAATAAAAAAGGATGCAAAACAATAAATATTAGTTCAGCTCTGATAAACTATGAAAAACTAAACTTTAGACAATTTTATAAATCTAATGAATGCAACAAAACCGGATCACCTGGAAGAATACAATTTTTCCAGTATAATAATATACCAGGATTGCTTTTAAGTACTTCAGAGGGCAAACGTGATAAACCTGGAGTAAACACTCAAAATGCTAAATCAGTTTATGGTAAAATTTTATTTATACCATTTAATGGTAGTCAGGAAATTATTTATTCCTTAGGTCATAGAGTTATCCAAGGGCTGAGTGTTTATGAAAATATTATTATTGCTACAGAGCACGGACCAAGGGGTGGCGATGAAATTAATCTTATACTCAATCAAAAAAATTATGGATGGCCAGAGGTTTCTCTTGGCGAAAGATATGATTTTGAATACAAAAATATGAATTTAAAGTATAAAAAAAATCATAAAAATAATAATTTTGAAGAACCAATCTTTAGTTTTATACCTAGTATCGGGATCTCTGAAATTGTAAAATTACCTTCATCGTTCTCAATTTATTATGAAGACCATTATCTTTTATCTTCATTAAATGGTGGAAGTCTCTATTTTATAAGATTTGATAATAATAAAAGTAAAATTGTTACGATAGAGAGAGTATTTCTTAACAATAGAATTAGAGATGTGAAGATTTTAAAAAATAACGATATAATATTAGCTTTGGAAGAAAATGCAGAAATTGGCATTCTTAGAAAAGAGTAAAATTACCTAAAAAAAAACTTATACATTAGAAAGTAGACTAATTGTGAGATGATTTTTAATCTCATTTTACTAAAACCTTTATCACGACTTTTAAAATTGATAAACATTTCTTCAATCTTTATTCTGTTTGAAGAACTTAATACAATATCAAGTAAAATTTTATATCCTAACAAAAAAAGATTCTTCTTACTTTTCATAAATACTTTTTTTTTTATAATAAAAAAACCAGACATAGGATCTTTTAAATCTAAACGAAATAAAAAATTTGTGATTGAGTTCAAAGATTTTGATACATAAAATCTTAAGATACCAAGATTTACCTTATTATTGTTAAGCATATTTCTCGATCCAATGAGAATATCACAATCATTTTTTTGAAATTTAGTCATTAATTTACAAAGATCTGAAGGATGATGCTGCAGATCTCCGTCCATTACGATTAAATTTTCATATTTTGATCTCGCAAATCCATAAACTACAGATTTTGATAAGTCTCTAGGTTTTTCTTTTCTAATTAAAAATCTAATTTTTTTATTTTTGATTTTTTTAAAAAGATCTGCCGAACCATCTTTCGAGTCATCATCTACGAAAATAATCTCATATTTATTTTTTTTATCTTTAAGAACCTTAGTTAAAGAAAACACTAAATTTTTTAAGTTTTTTTTTTCTTTATAAATCGGAATTATAATTGAAAAATTCATTTAATTTGTAGTAAGTAATAATTAACTATAATATATCATACAGTTTAATGATGAAACTAAAGTTAAAAAATAATTATATCTATATATTGCTATTTTTTATTTCAATAATTGGTGTTTATACATACCAAGACTATGGAGTAGGAATAGAAGAGCACTTTCAAAGAAAATCAGGTTTTTATTGGTTAAATTATTTACTAAGTTTTACCGATTTCGATGTTTTAAAAAAAACTTCTTTCAACAAATTAGAAGAAATAAAATTATTTTCTCCAGGATTATTTCCTATTGAAGAATTTGGATTCTATGGTGTGCTTTTTGATGTTCCTATGGCTTTTATTGAAACTTTTTTTGAAATAAATATGCCTATTGATTATTTTTACTTAAGACACATATCAATTTTTTTTATTTTTTTACTAAGTAGTTTTTGTTTTTATAAAATCATAGAGACTAGATTTCAAAATACTAATTTGGCATTAGTCGGTTTTATTTTTTACACATTTTCTCCGCGTATATACGGTAATATTTTTTTTGATAATAAAGATATTTTTTTTCTATCGATATTTACTATTAATATATTCTTTTTTTTAAAATATCTTAAAAAAAAAAATTATCTTAATTTAATATTTTTTGCTTCTTTATGTGCTTTATCAACTTCATCTAGAATAATTGGATTGCTTATTCCAATTTCTTTTTTAATCTTAATAATTTTTGAAAACCTAAATTCAAAAAATTTAAAAAAAGAATTTTTAAAACTAATTATTTTTTTAATAACCTTTTTTTCAATTCTTATAATTCATTGGCCTTATTTATGGACCTTAAATCTAAATCAAATTGCCAATTTTTTTCAGCCTTTTTTTTATGCAATGAATCCCTGGGTATTTTTTAACGGCGAATTTTATCAATCCAAGTATCTGCCTTATTCTTACATTCCAGTTTGGATTGTTATTACAACACCATTTTATATTTTTTTATTTTTTATTTTAGGCTTTTATAGACATGCAAAAAGAGTTTTTATTAGATTTTTAAATGTTAAAGAAAAATCAATTAATAATTATGATATTTGGAGGTCAAGAAATGAAAAATTTGATTTTTTTTTATTTATCAATTTTTTATTAGTAATATTATTATATATAGCGATCAATCCCGCTCTTCTAAGCGGTTGGAGGCATTTTTATTTTCTTAATATTTTTATTATTTTCTATAGTTGTTATTTCTTACAAGTTACTTTTATTAATCAAAAGAAAAAGATAATCCTTTCAATCTTAATTTTTCTAAGTTTATTTACAATTTACGAAAATTACAAATATCACCCATTTCAAAGTGTTTATTTCAACAATTTTATATCAAATAAATTTAAAGAAAAATTTGAAATTGATACTCAATCTTTATCGAGAGTTCATGCAGTTAAAGAATTGCTCAAAGAGGAGGGTGAATTAAATATAGCTACTGCATCTTGGACGCCATTAGAAAATGCACGATCTCTTATTCCATCAAGTGAGTGGAAAAGATTAAACTTTGTTGGAACAGAGTACGATCAAGCCAATTTTATTTACTCAAATTTTTACTATGAGGTAAATATTAATTATAACAAAAAATATGAGATACCCGAAAATTTTTCCTTGTATAAAACTTTCAAGATTGATGGTACAAGAATATATTCAATTTACAAAAAAATTATAAGATGAAACTATTTATTTATAAATCTTTACTAGCGTGTTTTTTAATTTTTATTCTCTTCCATTTGACGATTGGGTATACTGTAAGAAGTTATGAAATAAAGATACAAAATTATATCTCTAAAGATAAAATAACATATCTAAAGAGTAAATTAAGATCTGAACTAGAGAACGGGTTAAAAAAAGATCGAATTTTAACTAACGAAGACTCTTTACTCATTAATAATTTTTTAAAAAAAATAAATAAAGAATTAAACGATACAAAATAATTTGTATGTTTTCTAAAAGAACTCGTTTATACACAAATTTTAATATTCTAAACTTTTTTCAAGTACTTAAATCTTTTTTATTTACAAAAAAAAATTTTGAAACTGAATTACAAAATTATTTAAAAACAAAAAATTTAAAATTAACTTCTCTCGGAAGAACTGCGCTTTATGACATTGTAAAAATTATAATTAATGATAAGAATAAAAAAACTTTTTTTATAGCTCCTTATACAATTCCAGCTGTTATACATGCAATCACCTATGCTGGCGGAAAAATACAATATATTGATATTGATAAAAAAACAGGCTTGATTAATGAGGATAAATTGGAAAGTGCGATAGACAATAATTCCGCTGGTGTAATCATTACACATTTATATTCGAATTCCCATAATATTAAAAATTTTTTAAAGAGATTTCAAAATAAGATTAGTATAATTGAGGACGCAGCAATTAATTTTGGATCAAGTGTTGATGGAAAGTATCTTGGTACATTAGCTGATTATGGATTTTTTAGTTTTAATGTTGTCAAAAACTTAAATACTCTTAATGGAGGAGCTATTTATATCAAAGAAAATAATCTTTTTAAAAAATATATCAATGAAAAGAAAAGTAAAAAATTTCCGACCAAAATAACTCTTAATTTATTAATTACAGTTTTTATTATAAAAATAATGTTTAATAATTTTTCATATCAACTTTTTCATTTCATTTTAAAGATTGTATACAAGAGAAAGATTAAATTTATTTTAAAGAAAATTTATCCAATTCTCTATCATACTTATGAAAATAGCTTACCTGAAATTTATCTATATGATTTTAATTGGCTATTGAATGATGTTGGAGTTTTTAACTTAAAAAGAATAGAAAATAATTTTAAAGATAGGTTAGAAAAAGCAAAATTATATAACGATCTGATTAACGACGCAGTAGCAATAAAAATGAATTGTTTCTCAAATGAAAATGCTCTACTGGAGTATACAATAATTTTGAAAAACATAGACAATCAAACAGCACACAAGCACCTAATGAACAGCGGATATGATATAAGGCATACTTGGTATATAAACAACATTAAAGATAAAGAAAACCTAGACTCAAAAGATTTTAAAGATACATATTATCTTGAGAAAAACATTTTTTGCCTACCACTTCATAGCAACATAAATAAAGATGATATAAAAAAAATTTCAACGGTTATAAATGGCTTCATTTAAAAGATGACATTTAAATTAATTAGAACCCAGAATAATTTAGAGAACGTTTATAAAACAATATGTGAAAATATTTCAGATAGTATATTTATTGTTTTAGGTTTAGATTTTTTTAAAAGTTTAGTTATAAATAAAAATATTTACATCTATTGCATAAAAAATAAAAAAAAAATATCAGCAATTATAACTGTAATTGATTATAGAAATTATAAATTTATTAATAAAATTGTGATAAAACATTTATTATTAAATCCCATTAAACTTATATTAAACTTCTTCAATTTATTTAAAACAGGCAAAAAAAGCTCCAATATTAAAATCGATCGAGCTCATCTACATTTATTACACTTAGTGATTTTTAAGCAGGATTTTAAGAAAATTTCTCTTAAAAAAAAAGATTTATTATTTGATAGATTTTTTAAAAAAATTTTAAAAAATCATAAATCTAAAGTTTTATTTTTATGTTTCAATAATAAAAATACAAAAGCGAAGAATTATTATAGAAGAAATAGATTTAAAAAATTTCATAAAGTAGAAAATATTCTTTATTTTAAAAAGGAGTTTAATATTTGAAATGAAACATTATGATAAAATAATTCTTGGATCTGGAATGAGCTCATTAATTTTTTATTTGAACTCAAAAAAAAATATTAAGATTATAACATCAAGTAATAATAAAATTTTAAAAAGTAAAAATTTTTATGAAAACGATGCCTTTGGAGGAAATAGTAATATATGGGGTGGATATATAAATTTTGGCAGACATAAAAGATTTTTAAACAAAAAAGAATATAAAAAGATATTTAATAAAAAATTATTTAAGGTAAAAAAAATTTTTAAAAATAAATCTATTTTTTCAAACACCTATTCACTAGTAGATAATCAAGACCAAATTTTTAGAGTTAGAAAAGACTATTTTAAAAATAATATTCTTAATGAATTTATTAAAAAAATTAAAATAAAAAAAAAATTTATTCAAATAGAAACACAAAACAAGTCTATTTCAACTAATAAATTAGTCTTATGTATAGGAAATCTCAATCTAATAAAACTTTTATATAATTCTCATTATATAAATTCTGACGATACAATATCATTTGATGACGGTAATTGTAGTTATGTTTTTAACATTTTTATCAACCAACAAAAAAATTATTATATACCTATGCCAGCTAAAAAAATTATGGAAAAAATAATATTTAAAAGATCTAAAAATTATGATCTTTTATCATCAAGTTTTGTACTTCAAAAATTTTCAAAAAAAATAAAAAATTATAAATTTTCATGTAAAGATTTAATGAGTTTTGATAAGTTTAAATTGAGATTTTTTTTATCAAATCATGTTGTAAACCTAAAAATAAATAATATTCCAATAAGAAAATTTTTATCAAATAAATCTAAAAAAATTGATGTTTTCTGTAGTGGAGTTTTAAAAAAATATTTACCAGGACCTGTCATTCAAGATTTGGTGGATGACATTGTAAGAAAAAAATAAAAATAATTATAATTGCCAATCATATAAAAATAGATTAATAGATACTTTAAATGGTAAAAATTGGTATAAACGGTTTCGGTCGAATTGGTAGATTAATCTTAAGAGCGCTTTTAGAAAATTACAAAGGAAAAATTAACATTGTCGGTATTAATGATCTAGGATCAGTTGAGGCTAATGCTCATCTAATAAAATTTGATAGTACACATGGAACATTAGATTATGATGTGAATACAAATGCTGATGGATTTCAAATTGGAGATCAAAAAATTAAAGTTTTTGCAGAAAAAGATCCAGCCAAACTTCCATGGGGTAAAATTGGTGCTGATGTTATTTTAGAATGCACTGGTTTTTTCTTAGATAAATCATCTGCTGCAAAACATATTTCCGCTGGAGCAAAAAAAGTTATTATCTCCGCACCAGCTAAAGAAGTAGATTTCACTGTCGTTCAAGGAGTAAATAATAAAGAATTAAAAAAAGAGCACAATATTATTTCTAATGGGTCGTGCACGACCAATTGTTTGGCGCCTGTAGCAATGGTACTTGAAAAAAATTTTGGTATTCAATATGGTTACATGACAACAATTCACAGTTATACAGGTGATCAAAAGTTATTAGATACTTTGCATAAAGATTTAAGAAGAGCTAGAGCTTCAGGTGATGCCATGATACCAACATCCACGGGTGCAGCAAAAGCAATGAGTTTAGTTTTGCCTAGCCTTAAGGGAAAGTTAGATGGAACGGCTATCAGAGTTCCTACACCAAATGTGTCTCTTATTGACCTTACATTTGTGCCTAATAAAGATGTAACCGTAGAAAATATTAATGAGTCAATGAATAAAGCTGCTAATGGTCCATTAAAAGGAATACTATCTACTAATTCAGCACCTTTAGTATCAAAAGATTTTAATCATAATCCTCATAGCTCAATATTTGATTTGACGCAAACTCAAGTTATTAAAAGTAAATTCTGTAGAGTTCTTTCCTGGTATGATAATGAGTGGGGTTTTTCAAATAGAATGTGTGATACTTCTATTCAGTTAGCTGGTCTAATTTAATTTTTAGACTTTTCAGCTTCTTCAATCAATTTCAATGTATTTTTAGGAATATCTAAATTCTGACTCATATTCTTATTTTCTTTTACTTGATCTATTTTCTTTTCTTTCTTAATTTTGTGAAGATCGTTAATAGCATTCAAAATTTCATCTAAGCTGTAATTGTTTTTCATATAATTTTTTTCAAATTTCAATTTAACATAAATCAATCGATGAGTTTTCTATAATTAAATTTTGGATTACTTTCACAACAGTGGGGGACTGTCCATGTAAACGAATATATAAAGATTAAAGAAATTAAAAGAATTTTACTTATTTTTTGAGATAAATTATTTCTAATTATAATTCCTTGATTAAGTAGAAAATAGTAAATTAAAATAGACGATATGTAACTAACGTGTAAATATCTACCATAATCTGCTCCTATGTAGTACAAGGGTAACGTTAAAATAAAACATATGATTAATATATATAAAAAATTAATATTATAAATATTAGACTTAGCTGACGAATAAAATAAAAAACCAAAGCAAAAAATAAATGCAAAAAAATAAAAAATAAAATATCTAAGATCAAACCAAAGTAATTTATTTCCAGCAAGATTTTTATCAAGTCCCCATGTTAAAGTATTAATATAATCCGACTTTCCACAATTAGGCAGATATTGTAAAATTGACTCGCATAAAACATTTAAGTCTGCATTGCTCAATGTAGAATTATATGAAATTAAAATTAATATAAATAAGCTTGAGGTGATGAAAAGAGACGAAAGAAGAATATTTTTTTTTATATCAAGATTGTGATTAAAGCACAAAAATAAAACCAAAAAATATATATTATAAAAAATTAATCCTGAATGAGTCAAAGAGGTGATAGTTGTAAATAAAATCATTACGTAAATTTGTTTTATTGGAGAAAGTTTTTTTATTATTATTATAAATAGGCTTAATAAAGCTAAAAAAATTATATCTTTTCTACCAGACGCCTTTTGTTCAAAAGCTGTATAAAAAAAGGAGATAGGTGATAAGATTATAAATAAATCTACTAATTTTAGTTTAATTTCCCTAATAATTTTAAAAAAATTATAATAAAAAATAATATATAGTGTAATAACAAAAAATAATAATAAAAAATCTAATCTAATTTTTGTAAAAGAGCTTATTTTGAAAAAAAATTCACCGATTAGACCTCTTCTTATAAATCCAGCTTGATAATTTATCAACCAATCTGAATATTGGTATGAAGCTTTTCCATCAAAAAAATGAACAACATTAAATGAAGTTACAATAAATGTAATCGCAAGGAGAAAACCGATAAGATAAATAAAATTTTTTTTAGTCATTAAAATTTTTTTTTTGGTCAATTACAAATTGATTCTTTTCTTTTGAAAATAAATTTAAAAGTGATAAAGAAACTATAGCAATAATTTTTGGAAGCATTAGAATCATAAAATTTAGAATATTTAATTTTATGCAAAATAACATTTGAAACCATAATTTAAATAATTTAGCAAAATTATATTGAGATAGACCATCAGCCCTTTTCTCATGATAAATATCAATACTAGTCAACTTAGGATTACCGTTTAATATTAATATATCTAGGAAAATAAATCTTTCCTTATTCTTTATGACTGCTGATTTAGTTGATTTACTTATTCCTCTAAAAGGTGAAGCGTAGATATGAAATGGTTTACTGGTTCCTAGGCTTAATATTAGATTGTTAATTTTGCTAACTAAAATTTTCCAAACCTGATGTTCTCTATTAATATAATTGCAATAGCAAAGGTCGTTACCCTGACTTAATTTTTCTACTATTTGTGAAATATATTTTGGATTGTGCTGTAGATCATCATCCATGATAATAATGTAATCTCCATCACATAAATTAAGGCCTGCCATTGTAGCATTATGTTGACCAAAATTTGATTTTAGCTTTATACCTTTTACAAAAAAGTTTTGTGTACACAATTTATTAATACAATTCCAAGAGTCATCTGTGCTATTATCATCTATTAAAAATATTTCAAACTCGTCACTATTTTTTTTTAAGTTTTCTCTTATTTTCTCTATCAATTCTTTAAGTGTTTTTGATGAATTGTACACAGGAACAATTATTGAGATTTTCATTGATAAAATAATTTAATTCTTTTTATGAACCCACTTTGTAAAGTCTAACCATATTTGTCATTCCGGCTTTTCCAAATGGCAAACCAGCAGTAATTATTACAAAGTCATTTTTTTTTATAAATTTTAATCTTTTAATTATTTCACTTGATATAGACATCATATCTTTCCAACCATTTGCATCACGACTATTTATTGACTGAACTCCCCAAAGTAAAGATACTTGTCTACAAACATTTATATTTGGTGAAATTGTAACAATTTTAGCAGCAGGCCGCATCGCCGATACAAGCTTGGCTGACTTTCCTGAATTTGAAAAAACTATTATAGCCTTTACATCAGAGTTATACGCGATGTCTTTTACTGAAAGCAAAATAGATTTTACTGGATCTTTGTTAGAAAGGATTGAGTTTTTAAAATCCTCTATGTGTTGTTTTTTGTACTTCTCCGTTGATAAAATAGTTTGAGCCATAGTAGATACAGCTTGAGTAGGATACTTTCCAATTGCTGCTTCAGCTGAAAGCATAACTGTATCGGCTCCTTGAAAAACAGCTGTTGCAATATCGTTAATTTCCGCTCTTGTAGCGGTATTATTTTCAATCATACTTTCTAACATTTGCGTTGCTACGATAACAGATTTAGAAAACTCTGAACATTTTTTAATTAGGCTCAATTGAACTTTAGGAACTTCACTGTGACCAATATCAATAGCCAAATCACCACGAGCGATCATAATTGAGTCTGTAGCTTGAATAATTTTTTTAATATTTTTAAGTGCGTGTTTATTTTCAATTTTCGATATAATACCCATATCTTTTTTAATTAATTTTCTTGTTTCAAGAATCAACTTTTCATTTTGTAAGTAGGACAAAGCTATCCAATTACAACCAAGTTTAATTGCAGTCTTTATATCTTTCTTATCTTTTTGAGTTAATTTATTAAAAGACACATCTAAATTCGGAACGTGAAAACTTTTATTACTTTTGAGCACGCAATTCTGACTTTTACATTTTGTAATTATTGAGCTCCCTTTTTTTCCAGTAACAGTGAATAGGTACTTTCCATCATCGATTAAAATTTTATTACCTTTTTTTAATTTCTTTAAAATCGCTGGATAAGGAAAATTAATTCTAGAATAGTCTACTTGTTTTTTTTTACTATCAAATATTAATTTTTGATTAAATCTTACTCTCTGGTTTTCATTTTCAACTTTACCTATTCTTAGTTTTACACCTTGGAGATCAGCAATTAGAGATAATTTCTTACCACTTTTTTTTTCTATTCTTCGAATTGTTGAAATAATTCTTCTTATTCCATTAGTATTATGGCTAAAGTTAATTCTAAAAGCATCAACTCCAAGCTCTACTAGCTTTTTTAACTTATTTTCACTGTAAATTGCTGGACCTAAAGTGGCTATAATTTTTGCTTTTTTTTCCATTAAGAGATTTTTATGTTATAACACCACTTTCCTTAAAAAAAAAATATTAAAGAAAAAATTATTTATAATGATTAATAAAAAAATTGGAATTTTAACAAGCGGGGGTGACTGTGGAGGATTAAATGCAGCTATAAGATCTATTTTTTATAGAGCAAAAAATAAATATAATATGGATGTATACGGAATAAGAGATGGCACAGCGGGTCTTATTAAACGTCCAGTAGATGTAATTAAACTTACTCACAAAACGTTTGAAGGATATTTATTAAGACAAGGAGGGACCTTTTTAGGATCTACAAATAAAGGAAATCCTTTCAAAATTCCAACAGGTGACGGCAAACACGTCGATAAGTCGAAAGAAATTATTGAAGGATATCATTCAATGAAGCTTGATGGTTTAATAATCATTGGTGGAGACGGAAGTATGCAAATTTTAAAAAAATTAGCTAAAGATGGTAATATGAAAATAGTAGCTATTCCAAAAACAATTGATAACGATGTAGGAGCAACCGAAAGTTCAATAGGTTTTCATACTGCAGTAGATATTGCAACCCAAGCATTGGACAACTTACAATCTACAGCCGCAAGTCATAGAAGATCTATGATACTTGAGGTGATGGGTCGAGACGCAGGACACATTGCACTAAATGCAGGAATAGCAGGAGGAGCAGATATAATTTTAATCCCAGAGATAAAATATTCAATAGATGGTATAATTAATAAATTAAATTCTATGAAAAAATATGACATACAACATTCATTAATTGTAGTAGCAGAGGCGGTAAAAAAGGAAGATGGCTCAAGAGTAGTCCATAAGTATATGGACGGCGAACAAAGACTTGGTGGTATTGGAGATTATATAGCCCAGGAATTAATGAAAACAACAGATGTTGAATGTAGAGTTACATCACTTGGACACGTACAAAGAGGAGCACCCCCAACAGCGAGCGATAGAATATTAGCTAGTGCCTTTGGTGTTTATGCTGTAGATTTGTTAAATCAAAAAAAATTTGATCGAATGGTCGCATGGAGAGATAGAAGAGTTGTAGATGTTCCTATTGATGAAGGTATAAAAACATATAAAAATGTTGAAAGGAAAGACTCTTTAGTCGAAACAGCTCTCTCATTAGGAATTTATATAGGAGATGATATTTGATGATTAATAGAAATTTAAATAGGTATGCGAATAGACTCGTAAATGCATTTTTAAATAATAAAATTATTTCACCTTTACCTTTAAAATATACTAAAAAAATATCTGAAGCTCAAAAATTAAGAAGATTATGTGAAAGTAAAATAAAAAAACCTATAAGCGGTTTTAAAGCAGCAGGCACAGGTTTATCTGTTTTAAAAAAATTAAAAGAAAAAGAACCTTTTTATGCAACTGTATACAAACATAATGTTCTTAATAATAAAAAAACTGTAAAAATAAACAAATTTACAATGGGCATAGAATTAGAAGTTTGTTATCTTGTAAAAAGAAGTTTTTTTGATCTAAAACATAATGCTACGAAAAAAAATATAAAAAAATTTATCACTCATATCGCTCCATGTATTGAGGTAGTCGGCTACAGACAAAAAAAGAAAGGAATTAAAAGTCTTGGCGATTTATGTTCTGATTTTGGAGCAAACGTTAAATTTGTGATTGGTTCTAAAAAAAAATTTAGAAATCAAAATGTAAAAAATCTTAAAACAAAAATATTTAATAAAAAAATTAATCAATTTATAAATGGTAATACTAATACAGTGTATATAAATCCAATGAATTCATTATTATTTGTATTAAAAAAATTACAAAAAGATAAAATAAAACATAAGAATAATTTTTATGTTTTTACAGGATCTTCTGTAGGTGTTGTTCCTATTTTGGGAAAGGGAGTCTATAAAGGGATTATTGATAAACTAGGCTCTGTTACAACTAAGATTAGTTAGATAAAAAATATCCACCAACTAGAATTAAACTAATAATACTAATTAACTTAATATTTTTTAAAGTTTTTTCTTTTTTTTCACCCGTAACTTTTCTTTGAGATAGGAAATAAATATTTGATTGAGCCTTATTCCTAAACTTGGGTCTCATAGCGTTAGGTATTGTTTTATTTTTTATAGGCTTAAATTTTCTAGGATTGAGTTGCAACATATGTCTATAAACTCTATTTTATTTTTGTTATCAACACTATTTCTTTGTAGGTGCGACAATTATGAGAATGATAATCATTATCAATATATTGTTAATGATAATCATTATCAAATAATAAGGGAAATAAATGAGAAGAGCGATAATTATAAGCTATTTATTATTAGTTGCATTTGCAGGCAGCTTATTCGCAAATCAAGTCAATATATTCAGCGCTAGACATTATGACTCTGATGTACAACTTTATGAAAAGTTCACTGCTAAAACAGGAATTAAAGTAAACGTTGTATCTGGAAAGTCAGGCGCTTTAGAAAAAAGGATAATAGAAGAGGGAGCTGATAGCCAAGCTGATCTTTACATAACAGCAGACGCTGGAAGACTTGGAGCTTTTGAGGCAAATCTTCAAGGAGGGCTAACAAGTTCAGTTATTAAAGATGCTGTACCTAGCAACTTCAGAACGTCAAAATGGACTGGAATAGCAAAGAGAGCTAGAATTGTTTACTTTGCCCCAGAAAGAGTTAATGGCTCAGAGTTATCTGGTTTAACTTATGAGAGTTTAGCTGATCCAAAATGGAAAGGCAGATTAGTTATACGAGCTTCAAA
>MDTB01003198.1_pt1 | contig 14329 bp, 9 predicted proteins | sample 811161 | NCBI WGS metagenome assembly MDTB01 (sample SAMN05326650, study PRJNA326480) | marine metagenome | isolation source: seawater | place: Mediterranean Sea | collected 2009
ATGGGTTCATGTATCGGTGAGAAAACAACCAGAGAAGATCACAAATCAGTTTCTGATCAGATGTATGCCGCTTATGCTCAAGGCCGTGAACTTAGAGGATTAGTTGCAATTGTTGGTGAAGATGCACTAAATGAACGTGATAAGCAATTACTAGACTTCTCTGGAGTTTTCGAAGATAAATTCCTAAGACAAACTCGAGACGAGGACCGTTCAATTGAAGAAACTTTAGATTTGTGTTGGAATTTGATGTCTTCTATCGATACTAAGTATCTTGTACGTCTAGATCAAAAGTGGATTGAAAAGTATCATCCTGAGAATAAAGAATGAATAGATAATTGAGGTGATTTTTCATGGCTTTGGATATTAAACCAACAAGAAGTGAACTAATCAAGCTCAAAGCAAGGATTAAACAAACTAAAAATGGCTACAAATTACTGAAGATGAAGCGAGATGGTCTATTCCATGAGTTCCGTCAACTTTTATCAAAAATGATTGAAGCAAAGCGTGATCTTACAGATTCCTACAGATTAGCTAAACAGAGAATTGATTTGGCTAATGCAATAGAAGGTGGTCTTGCTGTTAGGGCAACTGCAATTGCTAACAGTGCCCATCCTGAAGTCGAAGTTGAGAGAAGAAACATAATGGGAGTAGTTGTTCCTAGTGTCAGCGGTTCTAACTTGAAATCAACATTCAAGGAGAGAGGAGTTGGATACATTGGTTCTTCTCCGTATATTGATGAGGCAGGAGATTCATTTAGCAACTTGATTGAAAAGATTGTTATTGCTTCTGAAATGGAAGCTACACTTAAGCGATTATTAGAAGAAATTGAAGCGACTAAGCGACGTGTAAATGCTTTGGAGTTCAAAGTAATCCCAGAACTAGAAGAAGCTAAGGTATTTATTCAACTTAGACTAGAAGAAATGGAAAGAGAGGAAACATTCCGTCTCAAGCGTTTCAAGAATAAGTGATTGATTTTTTCAATCCTTATTCTCCGATGGTTAAAGTAGGAAAATCCCGACAGGTTAACATCGAGGAAGTCAAATGTCTGAGGCTAATGGTTCAAAAACTATCGACTCAGAGCAAATTGAGCCTTTGATTGCTCAAAAAAAGCCTTGGGATCAAAAGCAATTACTAGAATCTGTTTTGAAAAGATATTTCCATTTGTATGGAGAGATTGGTGGAAGTCGGTGGCCTATTTGGAAAGCAGATTCAAAAGATGAAAAAGATATACATGATTCTGTTGAATCCGCAAATAATTATCTGAAAAAACTTGGTTGGATGATTAAACTAGAGTTTGGTGAACCATGGATTCTACAGGTACTACCTCTTCCTGAAAGACAATTTCCATCAAAAAAGAGTCTAATTGCGATGTGGTCTTTGACTGCAGTATCACTTTCTTTGGCAGGAATGTACTGGATTGATGGTTCTATACCGGAGGGTGGTTGGTTTCAAAATTCTTTATTTTTGGATGCTCTTATTGGATATGTTTTACCAGTAATGTCAGTAATGCTGATTGCGACATTTGTTCAAAAGAAGTGGGCGGAAAGAAAAGGAGTTAGAGTTGGACATCTGCTTCCACTTCCAGAACCAACAATCGCTCTTTTCAGCCTAGGTTTCTTGTCAAAATCATATTTGATCTGGCCATTTGGACTATTACTCATCCCTTCACTACCTAGAATGGATGCAAGGCCGTGGAAAAATAGAGAATCTTTGGGCTGGGTTGCCTTATCTGTGCCTATTATCTTCGTATCTTTCGGTACTTTTCTTTGGCTAGTAGGTTTATTTTTGACCCCAGAGTTTGTTGAAATAACTTCAAAGCAGTATGTTTCTGATGCTCCTTTGTTGGTAAATCTAATTAGCGTTATTACCTATGATGATATTTCTGTCAGATTACTTTGGGCTCATCCATTTACTAAAGCCGGAACATTACTCTGCTTCTATGGATGGATTTCATTACTACCGATTCCTACTTTCCCAGGCGGTAGGGTTTTAGTCGCCAGAGTAGGCCTTAATGATGCTAGAAATCCATCAAACCAGTTTTTCCTATTCATGATAATCTTAGTCTTTGCATGGATGTTTGAAGCATTCGATGGATTTACAATTTGGTTGCCTATTCTTGGTGTAATTATCCCACTATTGCTGTTCATGGGTTCTGATAAAAGAATACCAATAGTTCTTGATGAACCTAAAGGTATAGAACCCAATTCAGTATCGAAAATGGGCTTAGTGCTCTTTTTAGTATTCATGATATCACTTCCAAGTCAAACACCTTTCGCTATGGATGATGATTGGGATGATTCTATAGAATACGACTTTGAAAATCAATTTTCAGTTTTTGAATTCAATGGAACTTGGGCAGGAGAGTTGGAAATTGAGATAATTAATCCTTCTTCGATTAAACAATACTGGTCATTAGATTTGGCTAGAGTTAATGAGATTGTTTCTGATAATTGGAATATAAATTGGGACTGTAGCGATGATGATTCACCTTCAATAGATGGTTTAGGTTGTGGTGATGAAATTTTACCAGGTATGAAGACTTCTGTAATACTGAATATGACTTGGAATAGTGAGATCTTTTCTCCAATTTCAGAGGAAATTTATCTTATCACATACGTAGATAATGAACCCTCATGGGATACGATTAGAGTTCATCCCGACTTGGTGGCATACCCAAGTTCTGATTGGCAGTTAATCGAATCCAACGGAGAGGTTAAGCGTTGTTTAGAGATAAATATCGACTCCCAAGAAAATATAAATGTCTCTTTCCCGTTATCTTCGCAATCTATAGATTTCCAAACAAGAATGTACTGGATTGAAGGTTTTCAAGGATTAAATGCGTCAATTTCTCCAGAATCCGATCAATTATGTATCAAAGGACAAGATCTCATTGTTTTAATGAGGTCAAATGTTCTAAACATTGTAATGATTGATAACAATACCTTCTTACCAATGCAACCATTATTGCCAAATAGAGCAATAATACCTTCAGAGGGATGGAATGTTGATAGTAGTAATCTAACAGGCTGGGGACTTGTTATCAGTCCGGGTAATATCTTATCACTTGATACTCAATATTGTGAACTTGAGCCGAAGGTCAGTACTCCTGCAAAACCTAGTTCAATTAATGAATCATGGATTTGGGATATGGAATATCGAGGTATTGCACAAATTCCAACACTAAAAGAAAACACTTCTTTAGTTCTAAAAGTTCCAGATAAGGGTAGCTTGACTATTTGTTCAGAATCCCTTTATCCTATTCCTGAGTACAATATTTCTGTTGAAAGAGGTCCAGAACTAATTATTTCTAGAGAAGGAGCATCTCATCGTATTTGGACTAGCGTATGGGCTGCAGCAATGAATGGAACTCTATTACATCCTGAGATGTCAGATTTTGAGATTTATAATCCATCAAATAATTCGATTCCAGTAAATATTGTGCAAATAACATTAGGAAATGATACTCAAGAATGGTCAATTATTGATTCAACTCCAAATCTTAATCCTGGAATAAATAATTTTGAATTTAGCCCCTCAAATAGTACTTTTTCGACCATGAGGTTAGATCATCAAGATGGTCAAGTGTACATATATCTTGGAAGTTATATGTGAGGTGGAAAAATGAATATAGCTATTTTAGGAGCCGGTTCAATCGGTTCACTAATTGCGGCAAAGATCTCTAACTTTGGAATTGGAAATCTATTGATTCATGCTCGAGGAGAACACGGATCAACAATTGCACTAAGCGGGATAAAAGTTCAGGGTGAAGAGAATTTTTCAGTCTCTAATGATAATATGATTGTATCACTTGATGAAGTTGGTATATACCAAGGATTGGATGGGAAAATAGATTATTTGCTAATTACATGTAAAGCAAATGATGTTGAAAATATGATAAATAAATCAAGAAATCTTTTGCATCAAGATTCTAAGGTTTTATGCCTCAGTAATGGTCTAGGGCATATTGAGAAATGTATCGAATATTTCGGACCTCAAAGAGTGTTCTCATCATCTATATCTCATGGTGCTTGGAGGCCTGAACCCGGAGTTATAGAGTGGGCTGGAAAAGGAATTATTTCTATTGGAAGATTTACTGATGGACCCGGTTTGAATGAGGCTGAAGAATTGATTGATTTACTTTCTAATTGTGGACTTAATCCTCAATGGGTTGAAGACGGAAGAAGTTTAGTTTGGTCCAAGGTACTGCTAAATATTAGCATAAATCCTATAGCAGCTCTAATTGGTTGTAAAAATGGTAATTTATTGCAGCCTGAATTATTCGAATTATGTTCTTCTGTCATGATTGAGGGTGCTAACATTGCTAGACAGGAGAGAGTGAATTTGCCTTCGGATGAAGAATTGATTTCTCGGCTATCGCATGTAATAGAGTCTACTAAGAATAATTATTGCAGCATGCTACAAGACATAAAAAAGGGCAGAAGCACTGAAATCGAATTCCTAAATCAGGCAATTGTTCAGCGCGCTGAGAGATATGGTGTTTCAACGCCTAGAAATCATCTTCTAAGCGAATTGATTAAATCTATTAATTCATGAGAGATCAGAATTATAGTGCAATCCTTTGTTTTCGGTTCTATTTAATGCATCATTAGTCACTAATTGTCCAATTAAAATAAGGTTTCTAAGTTCTACTATTTCTCTGGTGGCAAAAGAATTTCTCCAAATTAAGTCAATTTCTTGACCTAATAATTTCAATCTTCTCGATGCTCTTTCCAATCTTTGAAAGCGTCGTACAACTCCTACTTCTTTAGACATTGTAGAACGGAGTAAAGTTAAGTCATTTACAATAGGTGCATGTTCTACCAACAAATCGAGACCTTCCTCTCTCCACTGGGGGATTTCTTTCGCCTCTATATTGGATACATTATTGATAATATGGTTCGATGCTTTATCTGCATATACAACTGCTTCCAATAAACTGTTTGATGCCAGCCGATTAGCACCATGCATTCCTGTACAGGCAACTTCACCAATAGCATATAATCGGGGAAAAATCTCGTCGCTATCTCTTAGTTTGGGCCTACCAAACTTATCGACATCTAATCCACCAACTACATAGTGTGCTGCAGGAGAAATGGGTAAGTCATCAATGCCTAGTTTGAGTTTATGTCTATCCAGTCTAGACTGAATGTTAGGGAATTGTTTTTGAAGGGACTTACTATCTAAATGAGAAGTAATCAAGAATACATTATTACGGCCAGACTTTTTTAGATTAATATCGATTGATCTAGCAACAATATCTCTAGTGGCCATGGAGCCAAGGGGTGAGAATTCTAAGATGAAAGAGTACTCATTAGGGTGTGGGGGTTGTAAATTTCTCGCCAAACTATCTTTACAATCTTTTTTCCATCGATTCAAGCCTTCATAATCCAGTATGACTCCTCCTTCTCCTCTCAATGCTTCAGTGATTAGAAATGGTCTATCTGTCGAAATGCTTAGTGCAGTTGGGTGGAATTGAATAAATGCCATATCTTTGACTTTGGCACCTGCTCTCCAGGCCATTGCAAGCCCGTCACCAGTTGCAACACTAGGATTAGTGGTTTGACTCCACAGTTGTCCAACACCGCCAGTTGCAAGAATTATTGAATCTGCAGAAAATGTTTCAACTTTAGAGGACTCTTGGTTCAGGCACCAAATTCCTGTGATTCCAGCGCTTGGATTACCATGTTCCGATTGAATCAAGTCTATTGCAAGCATATTGGGTTTCAAAGATATATTTTTGTGATTCTTAGCTGCGTTGCTTAGCGCTCTTTCTATTTCCTTGCCAGTTGCGTCTTTAGAATGAAAAATTCTCCTAGAAGAATGTCCTCCTTCTTTTGCTAAACTAAATTCTCCTGTTTTGTTCTTTTCAAATTTAACACCAATTTTTAGTAATTCATGAATACAGTCGCTAGCACTTCTAATGACTTCGTTTACAACCATCTCATCACACATGCCATCTCCAGAACTTAGAGTATCTTGGATATGTGAATCGATACCATCGAGATCAGTTTTATCAAGAATGCCAGCAATCCCGCCTTGTGCCCAATTAGTAGAGGAATCTTTCAATCGTTGTTTTGTTATTACGGTGACATTATTATCGGCATCGGCAATTTTCAATGCAGCAAATAAACCTGCAATGCCGCTGCCAATGATAATTATCTCAGCCATACTGTGCCCCTCAATACATTCGTGGGGACGCCTTCATTTGAGTATTTTGAGCGATATCACTATCAGTAAATACCGTGTCGCTAGTACATGGGCATAGTTGGCCGCTACATTGGTCCAACAATCGGGATATTGATGGTATCATTTGTTATTGTAAATGTCCAATTCGGTTTAATTGCTCCGGAAATTATTGATGGTTCAGAGCCGGCTAAATTAGATGTAATGAAGATGGTCGAGCCTCATTGTGCTATTTCAGATATCGAACTTGAGCTTTCACAAGGCAATGACAGTTTTTGTTTGGGTCCAGTAGGGGAATGGAATGGTGCCGATTTTCTACTTCTTGGTGAGGGATTATTTATCCTTTTAGTGGGTAGAATTAAATTACCACAAAAAGGCAGATGGGCTGTAAGAATTAGAAAAATAATGTTTGTTACAGGGTGTTCATTTTTCGGATTAGCAATTCTTGATAGGCTTAATGTTTTACCTACTGCAGTCGGATCGGAAGGTATTGCAACTTTGATTCCTTTCGATGTATCTCCTCTTTTTGTTCAAATTGGCTTGGCAGTTATCGGCGCATTTTTGATGCGTGGTCCTAAATATTGGGAGGCTGAGGCGATTGAACAAACCAATAAAAGGCTTGAAGGAAGAAGAGAAGTTGCTGATAAATTTAGATCAACGTTCGGGACAACTGCAAGACCTCTATCGGAGTTAGAAGGAAAGCAACAAAGAGTAGCCCGCTCTCCATTGATGCACAGAGATTCTAAACTTTCCATGTCTAGAAGTAAGAGCAGTATCAAAGTAAATGCGACATGCCCATATTGTAAAGGTGGCGGTTGTAAGAAATGCGATTGGACAGGCACAATTTAAGCGGTTCAACGGCAAAATAGTTTACCCCTGTAAACCGTGTTATTGAGGCTTTATCTCTCGCATAGTTTAATATCTCTAGATTCCCGATGTGCCCGTTAAGGTCGGAGATTTTTCCGGATGAGTGATGGGAATGTATCTAAAAGAAATTGAAATTTCAAATTTTAAATCATTTAAGGGCGAGGTAACTATCCCCTTAGATAGAGGATTTACTGCAATAACAGGGCCTAATGGATCTGGTAAATCAAATTGCGGTGACGCTATACAATTCGTTCTTGGTCCACGTTCAAACAAGACGATTAGGGCTCAGAATTCGAAAGACTTGATTTTCAATGGTGGAAAAAATTCCAAACCTGCTCGTTCATGCGAAGTAACATTGATTTTTGCAAATCCAGTTTTATCTAGTAAGAGGAGAAGATTACCAATTGATTCAGATGAAGTTAGGATGACTAGAAAGATACGCCTCACTAAATCAAATAATGTAGTAACTCAATATTTGTTAGACGGTGAAGAAAGTAGTCAAAAATCATTCCACAGAATTTTAGGTGCTGCAAATGCAAGACCAGATGGATATAATATTGTTTTACAAGGAGATGTAACCAGTTTAGCTAAAATGACCTCAAAAGAAAGAAGAAAGGTACTTGATAGCGTAGCAGGTGTAACATCATACGATGAGGAAATCCGAAAGGCCGACAAACAAAAAGAGAATGTCGAAGCATACATTGAAAGAATCGGACTTTTGGAAGAAGAACAAAAAGTCCGACTTAAAGAATTAAGGAAAGAGAAAGATATTGCTGTAAAAGCAAAAGACTTAGCCGATGAATTAAACCAAGCTAGAACTACGGCATATCAGTCTAATTATGCTAGCCAATTAGCTGAAAAAGAATATCAGTTAAGTGAACAAAGTCGATATTTGGAAGAGGCCAATGAGTTGGAATCTGAAGTAAGGGAAGGTGCAAAATCTCTTCTCGCATTAGAAGATAGAATCGGAGTTTTACAAAAACAGATTGAAGAATTGATGGGTGGAGATTCTAATGGACTAAATACTCAGATTTTTGACTTACACCTAAAAATCGATGGTAATAAAGATAAAATTGGCGATATGACTTCTAAAATTTCTGAAAACCAAGCCGAATTGGAGAATTTAATCATTCAACTCGAAGAGGCTTCTTCTGCCGAAAAAGAATTTTCAGAATCACTTGATTCTGCAAAGCAAGACTTAGAAGCTGCACATGCGGCATTGAAAGAAGCACAATTAGAGGAGCAAGAAATAACTAATATTATGGAATCCTCAAATGATGAAAGCGCTGAGTTATCTAGGAATCTCTCTAAAGCAATAAAGCAATTAGAAGATGCTAGAAATAAACTTTCTGAAGTTCAAAGCGAAGTTGATAGGACCGCTGCACAAGCCGAAATAATATCTGAACAACTTTCACAAGCTCAAAACGAATCAGAAGAAGCTAGATTGACATTGGGTGAGTTGGAACTTAAAGGCCAAGAACTATCTGGCAACTCTCCTGAAAAAGATAGAAATAAATTATCAAAACAATTAATCGACGCACAAAATGCTGAACAAAAACTAGTTGAAGAATCTCAAATTATAGAAACTAAATTACGAGAGACGGAAAGGAAATTAGAGAGAACAAGGGCAGAGATGGAAACTTCTAGCGGTTCAAAAGGCATGGCAGGTGGCGCAGCAGCCGTAATTTCTGCTAGAGATAGAGGTGAACTAAAGGGCATTATAGGCTCAATTGCTGAATTATGCGCTCCAATAGATGATTCTCATGAATCTGCACTTGCTACGGCAATAGGCGGTGCAATGACTTCATTAGTCGTTGAAAACGATGAAGTTGCGGCCCAAGCAATAAGGTGGTTAGCAGAAAATAGGGCAGGACGTGCAACTTTTCTGCCATTGAATAAATTAACAAGTACTAGAGCAGCTGGAAAAGCTCTTATGGTTTCAAATAAACCAGGAGTAATCGGTTTTGCTCATGAACTTCTAGATTACGATCCAAAAATAGATACTGTAATTAGATTTGTTTTGAGAAATACTTTGATTGTAGATTCAATGTCAACAGCTAGGGCTCATATGGGCGGCATCAGGCTAGTAACTCTCAGAGGAGATGTTACAGAAGCCGGTGGCGCAATGATTGGTGGTTCTAAGAGAAAGATGTCAGTATCTTTTGGGGGCCGAATTAAAGGTGCCTCCGAAGTCGAAAAATTATCTGGAGAAGTAGAGAAGTTTCGCTTGATGTCTGATACTGTATCCGCTGCTCTTGTCGAAGCAAGAAAGCAACAGCAAATTATTAGAGTTAATATCAACCAATTATCTGATGGAGAAGATGCAGTTAGATTACAAGAATGGCGTGCCGAATTAAAGCAAGCAAAAACTAACCACAATAAATCTCTAGGCGCTGTAGCAGAAATAGAAAAGAAGCTTAGTGAATTAGAATCACTTGCGCGTTCAAACCTTGAAGACCTAGATAGTTCACAAAACCAAGTTGAAATTATGGAGGCACACTGCGAATCTGCTAGAGAAGCTGTCGAGTTGGCAAGTCCAAGTCATCTAAAAGATAGAATGCATTCAGCTCAGATGAAACGTTTAGATGCAGAGGGGCTCAAATCTAAAGCAGAAACTGCTCTAGAAAGTGGAAGTACTCATAGAGAATTATTATCTCAAAGAGTATCTGATACACAAACTAGAATAGACTCATTAGATGCATCTATTTCAAAGGACAAAGTCTTAATTGAAGAATTAAAATCAGCCGTAGAAACCGATTCTATAGAATTAAAAGAAAAACAAGAAGAACTTTCAGAGTTCTTGGAAGAGAACAAAGGATTGGAAGATGAAAGATTAGAATTAGTTGATGAAAGAGGTAGCCTAAGGACTTCTCTAACACAAAAAGCCACTGATGCCCAGTCTCGTAAAAGAATGAGTGATGAAGTAGGTCGCTCATTGATAACTAAAGAGACAGCTCTTGTTGAATTATTACAGGAAATGAAACTTGCAGGAATAGAACCAGCAGAATCCAATAAGACCCTACCTTCTGTTGGTGAATCTGAAAAGAAGGTACGATCATTAGAAAGAAGAATGGAGGCTTATGGGCCGGTGAATATGCTTGCAATTGAGCAATTCGAGAGTTGTGAGGCTCGACTAAATGACATGAAAGACGATTTCAAGATTCTACAAAAGAGAAGAAATTCGTTAATTGATGTAACCGAAAAGTTAGAAACACAAAGAAAAGACAGGCTAGTAAAGGTATTAGAACAGGTAAATGAAAATTTCAAGGTTTCATATAACGTTCTAAGTGATGGAGGAAAAGGAGAACTATACTTGGAGAATCCAGACGATCCATTTAAGGGAGGATTAGAACTTTGGGCTAAGCCAAAAGGAAAATCATCTAAGGTTAGCCGACTTCAACTTTCAGGTGGAGAGCAATCAATGGCTGCATTAGCACTTATTTTTGCAATTCAAGACTATGATCCAAGTCCATTCTATTATTTCGATGAAGTCGATCAGAATTTGGATGGAACAAATGCTGAAAGAATCGCAGAAATGTGTAGACAAAGGAGTAAGAAGGCACAATTCATCATGGTGACACTAAGGAAGGTTTCACTAAGACTTGCTGACCACCATATCGGAATAACTCATGGAGGCGATGGTTGCAGTCGTAGAATTGTTGATTTCGACAGAGAGCGCGCTATAAAGTTGGGTGCTGAGGCCGAGAAAGAGGCTGAGAAGATTGCTAGCATGAACGCTTTGAGGAGAGATGAGGCTGAAAAAGTCGAATTTGAAATGCCAGAAGTTCCTGAGCCTTTATCTCCTCCAGGTAGTTTGGGTGGCTTACTCAACCATATTGAAAAATCACAAGAAGATAGTTCTATGATTGGACTTGGAGAAAGAACTGCTGAACTTACAGAGGATATTGAAGAAATGCAAGATTTGAGGCAAGCCGTATCTACTGAAGAGGCTTCAGAAATGCTTGAAGAAGAAGTAATCGAGTCCGAAGAGGAAATTTGAGGTGGTAATTTGGCTGAACAACAGGCTGCATTAGACAAGTGGTTTCTTAGACAAGATGTCATAAACCAACTCCTAGAATCGGGAGAAGAAGATACAGAAGCTCAATTATTCGGAGACAGGATTCTCTCTATTGCAGAAACAGAAGAGGCTGAATTTCAATCATTAACAGATCCATTCGATCGCTCAGTAGCATTAGTATTGTCTTTGGTGAGAGAAGAAGGTCTAGATGCATGGAATATCGACCTCTCCAAATTTCTGAAGTTCTTCACTCAGAGGGTAAAAAACAACTCAAAAAACCTTGACTTACCTGCTTGCGGGCGATTGATACGCCTCTCATGGGAAGTTCTTCACCATCAGGCAGTAGATCTTTTTGATAGAGTTCAAAGAGATGATGAAGAGGAAGAATGGGATGAAGGGTTTGATTTTGGATGGGAAGCTGATTATGATGATGAAGCATTTATGTTTACTAATTCTATTCTTCAAGGTGATGCAGATGAATTACTCCCTTCACTATTTGGAGAAAGAGTGAGGAGAGACGAAGGTAGACCAGTTACTTTAGGGGAATTACTTTCCGCTTTCAAAGACGCTGCTGACGATGCTGAAGAACTAAGACTTAGAGAAGAAAATAGGATTGCACATCAAGAAGAACTACAAGACTATTTGGAAAATATTGGAAGTAGAATGCACAATGAAGACCTTGAAGGAGATATCGGAAGATGCTGGTCTGCACTAAGAAGGTCTTGTGCTGAGATAAATAGTAGTAAGGTACCAGTAGATTTGGTAATGAGCCATCTTAGGACTATCCTAGAAGAATTATACGGTGTAGTGCCTGAAGGGTATCAAGATGAGGCAAAGGTCACATCTTTTATTGCTGGATTATTCTTAACTCACCGAGGTTTTGCATCAATTAGTCAAGATGAAGTGCCCGATGGTGAAATTTTCTTAGAGGATTTATGGCCTGAGTTAGATGATTTCCAAGAAGTCCAACAAGCAATAATAGAACTGGATGAGAAATCTAGGATTGAATTAGATTCCGAGGATTCTGGTTCTGTACAATTTGCCAAGAAGAGAGCAGAGAAAATTAGAATAATTGAAGAAGCTGAAAGAAAAGCCAAAGAAGAATTAGAATCTCAAGATTTTGAAGAAGAATTAGAAGTTCTAGAAGTAGAGATTTCTGATGGCGATGAGGATTTCGAAAAGCATGATTGGTTAGTCGAGTAAGGAAGTGTTAACATTACAGAAATACAAATAGATACACTCTTAGAAGCAACTTTATTTGGTGCTGGTAAATCTATGACGGTTTCCGAATTAAGCGAGTCTTTAGGATATGATGAAGATGAAATGTTAGACTCATTATATTCGTTACGTTCAACTCTCAAAAGAAGAAGAGGCGGGGCTTTACAAATTGCTGAGGTTGGAGATAGGTGGGCAATAGAAGTAAAACCAGATATTGCAGAACATCTTCCTAAAGAAGCAAAAACGGAACTTCCTAAAAAATTGCTTAAGGCCGCTTCTCTGATTGCTTATCATCAGCCTATGGCTCAATCTAGATTGATTGAGTTATTAGGTCAAAAGGCATATGATTATGTTCGAGAACTTGCCCAATACGGGATGATTGATCGTAGAAAAGATGGAAATACTAGACGTCTTACAACTACTCGAAGATTTTCTGAATCATTTGGATGCCCTTATACAGATAGGAAAAGGGTTAGGCAGTGGTTTAGAGAACAAGTTCAAAACACTGGTCTTTTAGATGGGCTAGTTGGAAAAGAAGTACTGAAAGAAGAAGGTCAATCAGAAGGTTCGATCCAGTCTAAACTTAATTTCGAAGAAGAGTAATTATTGACTCCTTATCTCTTCTAGAATCTTTTGAACTGTGGTTTGGGTCTTTGGTCCTACATGTGACTGGAGTTTAGTTGCTACTAACTCTATTTCCTTGCCAACTGCTCCTGCACTAACTGCCATATTCCTAGAATGTAACTTCATATGCCCCGCTTGAATTCCATTCGTTGCAAGAGCTCTAAGTGCTCCTAGATTCTGTGCTAAACCAGCAGCACAAATTATTCCTGCCAATTCACTTGCAGATTTAACACCAAGTATTGCGATATTTGTCTTTGCAACGGGGTGAACTTTGGATGCTCCACCAACAATCCCGACCGCCATTGGAGTCTCTATGCTACCAACTAAATTGCCATCATCATCAAGTTTCCAATCAGTCATCGAGGAATATTTCTCATTTGCAAAAGAAGCCCAGGAGTGGCAGCCTGCTTCAATTGCTCTCCAGTCCTGCCCACAAGCTACTGAAACACTACTGATGGCATTCATTATTCCCTTGTTATGGGTTACGGCTCTAAAGGGGTCAGCAAGAGCAAAATGATGTGCTTCAATTATTCCTTTGATAATTTCATGGCCATTTTCTTTAGTGCCGTCATTAGATAGTTCTTCAGGCGTAAATGTGGCCTCTACTCGAGCCAATCTATGGGCTGCAAGGTTAGATAAGATCTTCAAATGAACTCTGCCCAAGGTTAGCCTTTCAACTTCTGGAGCGATTAATTCTGCCATTGTATTAACTGCATTTGCTCCCATAGCGTCTCTACAGTCTACGATAATATGCAAAATCAGCATTGGACCAGAGAGTGACTCGACTATCCTTGTTTCTATTCTCTTGCAGCCTCCTCCGAGCTTGACCATAGTCGAAGGTAAACTATTACAAAGTTCAATTAATTCATCTTTGGCTTGGTGTATTGCTAATTGTGATTGTTCAATATCGGGGCATTCTAGGATTTGTAATTGCCCAATCATCATCGGAGCATCATTTTGTGTAGTAAATCCGCCCATTTTCAAGCAACGTTTAGCCATATTAGAGGCTGCGGCTACAACACTTGATTCTTCAAGGCAGAATGGTATCAAGTAATGCTTTCCATCGATAACAAAGTTAGTTGCGATTCCTACAGGTAAAGACATCGTTCCAATAACATTTTCAATCATTCTATCTGCTGAATCGTCATCCAGTTCACCATTTGCAGCTAATGCTTGGACTTGTTCATCGGTTAAATCAGCCAATTTCTTCACTAAATTACGCCTTTCTTGTACGCTATGGCGGAAAAAACCGCTCAAACGACTATTTTCTACTGGCAAATGTTCTCCCCAGTGTTCTGCAGGTGACTTGGGCAATTAAGTAATCGTCTAAAATCGACTCAACTGAGTATTTATGGTGGGAGTTATAATTTCTGGGAAATTTGAAATTTAACGGGATTAACGGGAAAACTAACGCGTTAA
>MDTB01229574.1_pt1 | contig 14328 bp, 14 predicted proteins | sample 811161 | NCBI WGS metagenome assembly MDTB01 (sample SAMN05326650, study PRJNA326480) | marine metagenome | isolation source: seawater | place: Mediterranean Sea | collected 2009
AAAATTCTTAAAAAAATTAAAAAATCAAAAAAAAAAATAATTATTTGATGAATATTTTCTATAAAATTATATACTTTTGAATTTACCCAAAAATTAATGTCGCCAAGCTTTTTTACTGAGTTTTTTTCTGAAAAACCAGTCAATGTTATAATTGAAAAAAATTTTTTTTTTCTAGCTGCTTTACAAGCGTTAATTATATTTTTTGACATTCCACTTGAGGAAATAGAAATTAATAAATCACCTTCATCACCATAATGTTTAATACTTTCCTCCATCCATTTATCATGACCAAAATCATTAGCAAAACATGTAAATAAACTTGGATCATTAAAGGCCATAGATTTAATTTTAGCAACTTTTAGGTAATCAACACATGCATGACTTGCTATCGCGGCACTCCCCCCATTACCTATTATAATTATTTTTTTTTTTGATTTTTTAATTTTTTTAAGAATTTTTTTGGATTTCTCTATCTTGTATTTATCGAATGATTTTAGGAGTAGTGTAGAAAAAGTCGATATGTATTTTTCAAGATATCGGCTATTTGATAATTTCATATATGTTATTAATATACTAATTTTAAAAAATATAAACAATTTCAAAAAAAATGATTTTTTCGCCTATTTCAATTTTTGTTTACAATAGACCTTTACATACTAAGCTGATGTTAAATAGCCTGTCCAATTGTGATGGTATTGAAAAATCAAAAATTTTTATTTTTATTGATGGCCCAAAAAACTTAGAAGATAAAATTAAAGTTAAAAAAGTTAGAGAACTTGTGCATTATTTTAAGAGAAACAATAAAAATGTTACTATTAGTGAGTCAAAAAAAAATCGTGGGACTTATTACAATATAGTTAATGGAATTAACACCGTATTAAAAAAATTTGATAAAGTTATTGTGATAGAGGATGATCTTAAATTTAAACAAAATTTTTTAATTTATATGAATGAAGCTCTAAAAAAATATCAAAAAAATAAAAATATTTTTCAAATCTCAGGTTATGCATATCCTATAAAAACTTATAGAATTGATTGTTATTTTTTGAATTTAACCTCTTGTTGGGGTTGGGGTATTTGGAAAAATAGATGGGATGATTTTAATAAATTTTTATTATCAGAGACTAAAATTCGTACTAATTACCAAAAAATTAAAAATAATAAATTATTAAAAAATAAATTTAACATAAATAATTCTTATGATTATTTAAATTTTTTAAAAAAACAAATGGTTCAAAATTTTAATTCTTGGGGTATTCTTTTTTATTTGTATTCTTTTAACAATAATAAGTTAAATTTATTTCCATCTAAATCTTTAATTGAGAACAATGGATTTGACGGATCAGGATTACATAAATCAAAGTCTGATGTTTTTAATTTAAAAACAAAATCAGAAAAAATTAAATATAAATTTACTAATAATATATATAATAGCGATAAAAATTTAAAAAAAATTTCTATTTTTTTAAAAACTGAGCTAAGTATTTTTAACAAATTAAAAAATATTTTTAATTGATGAAAAAAATTATAAAACAATTAATTCCCACTTTTCTACTTTTTTTGATAAAAAAATTATACTTTTTTATTCTTATAAAAAAAAATAGCTTTAAAATTGAAAAAAATTTTCAGGATATAGAAATTTATGATGAAGTAGAAGCGGCAGATAGGATTGATGAATGGGGCCAACATGATGTTTGGAATGAAATTAAATTCATTATGCACGATAAAAAAGGTAAAATTTTAGATTTAGCATGTGGTACTGGTAAAAATATTTTAGATTTAAAAAAGATAAATAAAGAGGCCCAATTTTTTGGATGCGATATATCTCAAAGTTTAATTAATATAGCTGTTAAAAATGGGGTAAATAAAGATTACTTAACATGTATTGATGCAACAAAGATGAATTTTCAAGAGAATTTTTTTGATTATTCTTACTCAATAGGCTCACTAGAACATTTTACAGAAGATGGTATAGAGAAAGTTATTGATGGACTTTATTTTTGTACAAAAATTGCTTCATTTCATATGATGCCAGTCTCAAAAAAAAATATTAATGAAGGATGGATGAAGACTTATCAAACATTCCATAATAATAGTGAGGAATGGTGGGTAAAAAAATTTGAAAAGAAATTTAATAAAGTCTTAGTAATCGAGTCATCTTGGAATGATTTTTTATCAAATGGAAAATGGTTTTTTTGTCTAAAATAGTATGTTTAATAAACTTGTTAAAATATATAAAAAAATATTACATTTAATTAATGTAAAAAAGATTAATAAAATAGGAAATAATTCTTCACTAGTTTGTAGAATAGAGAAAAGAAACAAAGATTCAAAAATTTATGTTGGAAATGATTGTTTAATTAACGGAAGATTAGTTACTGAAATAGAAGGTAGTCTAATCGATATTAAAGATAATGTTTTCATTGGAGGAAATACTATAATTGATTGCAAACAGCAAATAACAATAGAAGAGGATGTTTTAGTATCTTATGAGTGTGTAATTTTTGATCATAATAGTCACTCAGTTATTTCCTCAGAGCGAAAAAATGATTTAAATGATTTTAAAAATAACAGACTTAAATGGGAAAAAGTAAAATCAAAAAAAATTTTGATTAAAAAAAATGCCTGGGTTTGTGCAAGAAGTATGATTTTGAAAGGTGTAACTATAGGCGAAGGTTCAATCGTGGCTGCAGGAAGTGTTGTAACTGAGGATGTACCCGATTATAGTTTGGTAGCAGGAAATCCAGCGAAGTTTATTAAAAAAGTTATTTAAATTATGCCTAAATTACACGAACTAATAATACATAACAAAATTCACTATGCTGAAATAATAAGATCTAAATTAAAAAAAAAAGAAACAACTTTTTTATCTCCCTCAAAATCTTCATTTCAATTTGGTATCTTGGCACACAAGAAAGGGTTTGTTGAACCGCCACATTATCATAGACCTTTCAAAAGAGTTATTAAAGATTTACAGCAAATGTTTATTGTTCAAAAAGGTAAAGTTCAAGTTGATTTATATTCAAACAAAAAAAAATTAATAAGAAAAATTATTCTAAAAAAAGGTGATGCGATTGTATTAATTCATGGAATTCATGCAATTAAAGTAATTGAAGATATGCAATGCATAAGTGTAAAACAAGGACCATTTCTAGGTGCTGAATTCGACAAAGTAAATATTAAGAAAAAGAAATGATACCAGTATTTAAACCAATAATTAATAATTCTGACATTAAAGCAGTTTTAAAAGCTCTAAAAAATGGTGAAATCTCTGGAACATATGGAAAATCTATTTTAAATTTAGAAAAAAATTTTTCTAAATATATTGGGTCAAAATATGCTGTCTCTGTTACAAGTGGTTCTACAGCGTTACATTTAACTATTGCTGCTTTAGAAATCCCAAAAGACAGTGAAATATTAGTTAGCTCAACAACAAATATTGCCTCAGCCTTAGCGATAACACATAATAATTGTATACCAGTACCCGTTGATAGTAATAAAGAAACTTGGAATATTGATCCAGATTTAATAGAAAAAAAAATTACAAAAAAGACAAAAGCAATAGTTGTTGTGCATTTTTTAGGTAATCCAGTTGAAATGATTAAGATAAAAAAAATTTCAAAAAAATATAATTTACATATAATTGAAGATGCAGCTGAAGCACATGGTGCAAAAATAGGAATAAAAAAAGTTGGTACATTTGGACTTGCGGGCTGCTTTAGTTTTTATGCTAATAAGACAATAACTTCGGGTGAGGGTGGAATTATAACTACGAATAATAAAAAATTTTATGAAAAATTAAAACTTTATAGAAATCTAGGTTTTACGAAACCTAGATTTGTTCATTATATCAGGGGATTTAATTTTAGAATGACAGGTTTTCAAGCAGCACTGGCAAATAATCAATTAAGAAGAATAGAAAAAATTAATAAAAAAAAAATTCAAATATATAAATTATATTATTCTTTACTTAAGAATGTTAAAGGAATTTCATTTCAACTAACCAAAAAAAAAGACTACAATGTTCATTGGATGGTGGGAATAATAATTAATGAAAAATACAAGATATCGAAGGATGATTTAAAAGATGAATTGAGCAAAAAACATATAGATACTAGAGATTTTTTTATGTCTATAGCTGAACAACCATGTTTTGCCGATATTTTTAAAAAAAAACATACGACACCTATAAGCAATCAACTTTGGGAAAAAGGATTGTATTTACCTTCTAGTTACGACATTTCAAAAAAAGAAATTGTTAAAATATGTTCTCTTATTAAAAAATATTCTTAATGAATGTAGGAATTTTTTTAAAATCTAGAGACCAAAAGGAAGGTGGGGGATATACAATTACATATGATATTTTTGAAAAATTAATCAATAATACTAATTTATTTAAACACAAATTATACTTTGTTATTGTAGGTAAATTATCAAAAGATACAAAAAATTTATTAAAAATAAATAAATTAAATTTTATTAATATAAGTGAAAATAAATTTTTATTTAAAATAAAAAATTATATTTTTTGTAAATTTAACATTCTACTTAAATTATATAATTTATTAAATTTTAACAGAATTGAAAATTATTATAAAAAAAATAAAGTTGATTTTATTTGGCCAATTTCATCAGAATTACGTCATCCTTTCTCTTTTCCATATTTTTTTACTATCTGGGATCTGCAACACAAAACTATTTCAGAATATAAAGAAGTCGGATCTCTTTTTACTAGAATTTATCGTGAAGAATTAATTAAAAAAAACATAGAATTCTCAAAGCTTATAATAACAGGAACAAAAGTAGGCGCGAATGAAATTAAAAAATATTATGGTATAAAAAAAGAAAAAATAATATTAAATAGTCATCCAACACCATCATGGGTAAATGTAAAGAAAACAAGTGGTCAAAAATTTTTAAAAAAAATTAAAGTTAAAAATTTTTTTTTATATCCAGCTAATTTTTGGCAACATAAAAATCATCTAAATTTATTAAAAGGATTTAAAATCTTTCTACAAAATAATAAGGAGTACAAGCTAGTTTTAGTTGGGAATATTATTGATAAAATCTTATACAGAAAAATAAAATCTTATATTATTAATAACAAATTAAGAAAACATGTCAAAATACTTGGATATGTGAGTAGGAAAAATTTACTAATTTTATATGATAATTGTTTAGCTTTAACATACTTGTCTGTTTCTGGACCTGAAAACTTACCACCATTAGAAGCACTAGCAAGAGGCAAACATATTGTTTATTCAAATTTCAAAGGGGCCAAAGAGCAATTAAAAAATTTACCAATTTATGTTAATTACAAAAACCCAAAAAGTATAGCTAATGGTATGAAAAATGTATTAAATAAGAAAAAACAAAACTTTTTATATAAAAAATTTTCTAAATATCAAAGCACAATCAAGTATATAAATAAAATTAATATAATTTTAAAAAAATTAGAAAAATGTTAAAGAAAATATTTATTTTTTTTTGGGTTTTGTTTACAGATCTTTGTAGATCTTTTTTTTTTAAAAATACTAAAAAGTTAAAAAATAAAAAAAAATTAAAAATAGCAGTTTTAAAACCATACTTTTATTTAGACTTATATACAAATATTTCAAATAACTTTGTAGATATAATAAACTCAAGTTATTATAGACTTGGACCAGTAGGTTTATTTTATAATTTAAAATCAGACTATTACATAACTAAAACAAAAATAAATAGTGAATTGAATAAAAGAATCAAAAAAAGAATAAAATCAAAAGACCATAAGAAGCTTATTGCGTTACAAAAAAAAAATTCAATTAATGCAAAAAATATAAATTATAATGATTATGATTTAATAATTTCTTATGAAGGTGCAGTCACCACTGATATAATAAAACAAAATCCCAAAGTAAAATGGGCTATAGCTCTTGAAGATCATTCTCATCGCGATTACAAAAAATTTCTTTTTTCAAAACCAAAAAATTATGATTTATTTCTTAATTTAACTCAAGGATTCACTCCATATAGTTTTTTTAGAAAAAAACATTGTATTGATTTTTCCTATACATTCGGTGACTCAAATTTTTTAAAAAAAATGAACATAAAAAAAACACATAAAATTGATATAGTTTTAGAAGTTCAACAACCCAATTATATTCTTAGTGATAGTAGAATGGATGAATACAAAATTCAAAAATTAGATGGAAATTTAAAAGTTGCAGACTATGTAAAAAAACTTGCAGGTTCAAAAATTTTTTTTTGTCCAATTTACACAACACCAAGGTGGGGCAATTCATTAATAGAAGCTGCGCTATGTCAAAACTTATTGGTAGGGAATAGATATGGATATTGGAATTCAATTTTGATTCACAAAGATTTACAGTGCTCTTCAATAAATGAAGGGGAAAAAATAATTAAAAAACTTTTGTCTAATAAAAAAGAATACAATTATTATATGAAAAAACAAAATGAAACACTTAATGAGATTAACTTCAATAGACCACTTAGGCAAATTTATAATAAAATAATTTAAATTTTTTTTAAAACTTTTATAAAAAAAGAGTAAAAAATGATAAAAAATATGATGATATATATAGATGGGATTAAATTGATTTGATCAATAAAAATAAAAAAAATCATTAAAAATAGATAAATTAACAAAGTTGATTTTAAACTAAATTTTTTCATTAAAAGATGATGTAGATGATTTCTATCACCCTTAAAAGGGTCTTTTTTTTTTAAGATTCGTTCTAAAAATAATCTAAACATATCAAGGCCAGGTAGCATAAAAAGTATAAAAATATTTTCTGTGGATATTATTTTTTGATCATTATTCAACAAATTTTGATTATAGTTCAAAATTGTTACTAAACCAACAAAACAAGAAATAATAAGAGATCCATTATCACCTAAAAAAAATTGTTCTTTAAATATTGAAAAAAACATCAAAATTAATAAAAAAATTAATGGAACAAGCATTATGGTCAAAAAAATATTGGCATAGTAGATGTTAAACATAATCCAAATAATTGATATGCCTACCGCCAAACCATTTATCCCGTCACTTAAATTTAAACAATTTATTAAAAGTAAAATGCACAAACTTGTTAAAAAAAACGAATATTCTTTAACATTCAAAACTCTTTCAAACGTTGAGAAATATAAAGTTTCAATTCTAATTGAATTTTCTAGGTTAAGTGCAATCAATGATATTATTGATAAGAAAAATAATTTTTTGTATGCACTAAGTGAGTAATAGTCATCAATTAATCCAATAAAAAAAACTAAAATTGAGGTAAATAATATTATCGAAAAACTAATATGGCCATTTAAAAATGAATACACTGAAGTAAAAATAAAATAATTAGCAATAAAGATACCTCCTATCATCAGCACAGGTTTTGAATGAAGTTTTCTTATTTTATCAGGATTATCTATTAAAAAAAAAAAATAGATTTTGCTTGTATTTGTTTAATAATAAATAAGATACAAGATTAAAAATAGACAAACCAAATATTAAATTATAATTATTTATTAAATTTTCCATGAATTATGATTTATCTAAAAAAATAAACTTTCAATTAAACTTTATCTCTTTTTATGGGTTAATGATATTGCCACTTGCATATATTTTTAGTTCTGCATTGATTAATTTGTTAGTAGTTATAATAGTTTTGAACTTTTTACTTTCAAGTTATATTTATAAAAATTATTCAATAATAGATAATAATTTTTTTAAAATAGTAATAATTTTTTGGTTCTACATAAGTATCCAAAGTTTTTTTTTAGATAATGCAAATTCATTAAAAAGTATATTCTATTTAAGATTTTTATTGCTACCTTTTGCAATTGCTTATTTGTTAAATAATAATTTAGATAAAATAAACAGATTAAAATTTTTTTATCTATTTATTGTCATGTTAGTAATAATAGATATTTTGATACAATTTTATACTGGTAAAGATTTATTAGGATATAGAGCAGATCATATTAATGGTTTTTTTCAATCATTTGAAAACTGGAATACTCATAGATTACAAAGATTTGCAGGACCATTTGGGTTTGATAAAAGAGCAGGAACATTTATTCTTATTTTTGGAATAATTGGATATTTTTTAAATCAAACTGATAAAAATAATTTAAATATTTATTATAATGTGATTTTTATTTTTATATTAACTAGCTCAATAATTATAACAGGTGATCGATCTCCTTTTTTATCTTTATTAATTTTATTTGTTTTTATGTTTTTTTTGGAAAAAAAATATAGACGACAAATATTTTTTATTTCATGTACTTGTTTGATTATTTTTATATTATTTCTGAGTTTTTCAAAAACGGTGAGCTATAGATACATTAAGAATATAACAGACTATTCTATAAGTATAGTACCAGAACATGAGTCGAATCAAAAAAATTCAAATAATCTAGACAGAAAAAGTATTAATTTTAATAAAAGATTTAAAAAAATAATTTATGATAATCCATGGTCTGCTCATTATTTGACTGCTTTTGAGATTTTTCAAAGTTCTCCAATATTTGGTAAAGGAGTGAGATCATTTAGATTTGAGTGTAATAAATACCCTGATATTAATTCATCTTATGCAAAAGCTAGGTGCTCAACTCATCCTCATAATTCATTATTTGAGTTATTATCTGAAGTAGGTGTTCTTGGGCTAATGATATTTCTTCTAATACTTTATGAATTATTTAAGTTAACAAAACAAAAATCATATTTTAATAATATATACTTTTTTTTATTGATTTCTTTTATAGTGCCAATAAAACCTACGGGAGCTATATTTTCAACTTGGTTTGGTTCAATCTGTTGGTTAATAATTAGTTTTTATTTTTGGGAAAAAAACAAATGCAAGGTAAAATCTTTATGAGAAAAAAAAAAGCTTTAATTACTGGAATAACAGGACAAGATGGATCGTATCTTGCTAGATTTCTTTTATCAAAAAATTATGAGGTTCATGGCATAAAAAGAAGATCATCCTTGATAAATACTAAAAGGATAGATGATATTTATCAGGATCCTCACAGTTCAAATTATATTTTTAAATTACATTATGGAGATATGACAGACTCTTTATCTTTATTAAATTTAATTGAAAAGATAAGACCTGATGAAATATATAATTTAGCAGCTCAGTCACATGTTGCAGTATCTTTTGAGGAACCAGAATATACTGCAAATTCAGATGCATTAGGAACTCTAAGAATTTTGGAAGTAATCAGAATATTAAATTTGACAAAAAAAACAAAATTTTATCAGGCTGGTACATCAGAAATGTTTGGAAAAGTTCAGCAGACTCCACAAACAGAAAAGACTCCTTTTTATCCTAGAAGCCCTTATGCTGTAGCAAAATTATATTCTCATTGGATTACAATTAATTATAGAGAGGCTTATGGAATTTTTGCTTGCAATGGTATATTATTTAATCATGAAAGTCCGGTAAGAGGAGAGACATTTGTCACAAAAAAAATATGTGATGCTCTTTGTAAAATTAAGAATGGCTCAAAACAGATACTATATCTCGGAAATTTGTATGCAAAAAGAGATTGGGGTCATGCAAGAGATTATGTTAAAGCCATGTGGTTAATGTTACAACAAAATAAACCTGATGACTTTGTTATTTCAACTGGAAAACAGCATTCTGTAAAATTTTTTGTAAATTTAGTTTGTAAAAATTTAGGACTAGAAATCATTTGGAAAGGGAAGGGTTTAAAGGAAGTCGCTATAGATAAAAAGACAAAAAAGATAATAATTAAATGTCATAAAAAATATTTTCGACCAACAGAAGTAGAAACTTTATTGGGCAACAGTAATAAAGCTAAAAAAATATTAAAATGGAAACATCAAGAAGACATCAACACTCTTGTAAAAGAAATGGTTAGTAGTGGTATTGATAAATGAGGATTAAACATAATGATAAAATATTTGTTGCTGGACATAACGGCTTAGTGGGATCTTCAATATGTAGGATATTAAAAAAAAAAGGATTTAAAAAAGTAGTCACTATAGATAAAAAAAAATTAAATTTATTAAATCAGAATAGAGTTTTTAAATTTCTTAAAAAAATAAAACCTAAATTTGTATTCATAGCGGCAGCAAAAGTAGGTGGAATATTAACCAATAATAGTCTTAGAGGTCAATTCATTTATGAAAATTTAGTAATTCAAAATAATTTAATACATGGCTCTTATCTTGCTGGCGTTAAAGATTTAATTTTCTTAGGCTCTAATTGTGTATATCCAAAAAATTGTCATCAACCTATAAAAGAAGAATATCTATTAAATAATTATCTTGAATATACAAATGAACCTTATGCAATAGCAAAGATAGCGGGTATAAAAATGTGTGAAAATTATAATATTCAATACAAGACTAGGTATAAGTGCTTAATGCCTGCAAATTTATTTGGTCCTAATGATAATTATGATCCTCTAACATCTCATTTTTTACCAGCCATAATAAGAAAAACTGCTTCATTAAAAAATAATAAAAAAAATAATAAATTAGTGATGTGGGGTAATGGAATTACTAAAAGAGAAGTTTTGTATGTAGATGATTTGGGAGATGCTTGTGTTTATTTTATGAACAAAAAAACAAAGCATTCCGTGATTAATATTGGATCAGGTAAAGATTTTACTATTAATCATTATGCAAAAACTATTTTAAAATTAATCAATAAAAAAGCCAATGTTATTTATGATAAAAATAAACCAACTGGCACACCCAGAAAATTATTGGATAGCAATATTGCAAGAAGTTATGGCTGGACATCTAAAATAACACTCGAAGAGGGTTTAATTAAAACTTTTCAATCTTTAAAAAATAAATAAAAAATAAATTATGCGTTTTTCCATTATAACAGTTGTTAAAAATGGATATCCTGAAATTGAAAATACTATTAAAAGTGTTTTAAATCAGAATTTTAAAAACTTTGAATACATTATTTTAGATAGTCAATCAAAAGATGGAACTTCAGAATTAATAAAAAAAATTAATAATAAAAAAGTTAATTATGAGAGAAAGAAAGACAAAGGACTTTATTTTGCTATAAATAAGGCTATATCAAAAGCTAAAGGAGATTACCTTATAAATCTCCATTCAGGTGATTTCTTTTATTCAAATTCAACGTTAAAAAAATTAAGCTCAATGATTGAAAAAAATAATAATTATGATTTTTTTTTTTCAAATATTATTTTTTTTAAAAAAAATAAAGTTGTTAGATCATGGAGAATGCCACAAAAAAAAATAAATAAATTTTCATTTTTAAAAATACCACATACGTCACTATGTATTAAAAATAAAGTAGCTAAAAAATTAATTTATGAGACTAAATATAAAATTTCATCTGATATTAATTATATGATGCATATTTGCAAAAACTATAAAGGTAAATATTTAGATTATTATAATACTTATATGGAAACAGGAGGCGTAAGCACTTCTATAAAATTTTTTTTGTTAAAATTTAAGGAGGATTTATCTATACTTAAAAAAGAATTTAAATGGTTGTTTATATTTGTGTCATTTTATAAAATAATAATAAAATTACCTGGATTGTTTAGAAATAAAAAATATTTTTCAATGAAACTGGCAAGACAAAAAAAAATTAATAATTTTTTTTAACAACTGTATTAATTTTTACAATAGTATTTGGTTGCATGTTTACACCAGGACATAAAATTGATTTTGCTCCTATCCAACAATTATCACCGATTACGATAGGCTCACTCATTAAATCAAATTCTTTTTTTTTATAATTGTGATTTCCAGTACAAAAATAAACATCTTGAGAAATACAACAATTATCACCAATTTTAACTTCAGAAATATTATCAATCCACGCTCGCGCACCTATCCAACTGTTAGTTCCAATTTCTAATTTCCAGGGATATTTAAAATTAGTGTAAGGATGAATGACAACATTATCTCCAATAGATGCTCCAAAGATTTTTAAAAAAAATATCCTTAATTTAGATGAAGGAATGAAACTATAAATAATAATGTTATTAATTAAATACCAGATTGAAATTTTTAAAAAATGAAATTTTGTAATTTTTTTTTTGTGAAATGATTTTAATTCAAACATTAGAGTAGATTTGTCGATTTATATAAAATTAGTGATTATTTATTAGTTCATAATATAAATGTATAAATAAATAATGAACAAATCATTAATATATACTATCGCTTATACAAATAATTTGATGTTTTTTACAGGACTAATAATTATTTTAACTATTTTTGGATATGGAGCTCTAGCTGCCGAAATTGGGATAGTTTATTCATTAGTTTCACTTATAAACCAAATTTTTTCTTATAATTTAAAAAATTTAATATTATTTGATAATAACAAACAATTTGCATCGGAAGTTTTTAACTTTAGGATATTTTTAGGAATTTTAATTTTCCTTTTTTATATATTTTCATCACAACTTTATGATTTTAAATTTTACTCTAACAAACTTTTGCTGTTATTAACAATAATTGTAATTCAACAATGGTTAATTGAAATATTAATTATTATTAGTGAAATTAATAAAATAACTAAACCAAGTAAAAATTACAATTGGATGAGTTTTTTAAATTTTTTATTAATTTTACTTAATATTCTTTTTTTTAAAAATAATTATTTAGAAGAGATTTTTATTTTAATTTTAATTGAAAATTTAATATTCATTTTAATACATCTAAAGATAAATAAAAAATTTAATTTAAAGTTTATTAATATTTTTAACTCAGTAACTAAAATTTTTGCACTAACATCTTCAATATCAATAATACTAAGTATTTTTTTTTGGAGATTATTTATTTATATAAATTATGAAAAAGAGATTGTAGGTATTCTTTTTTCATCATTTGCTATCGGATCGTTTGCAGGTAGTTTTTTTTCAACAGCAATTGGACCTTCAATTGTGAGGAATAGAATTGATATATCAGGTTATCTAAAATTATATGCTTATTTATGTATTATAGTAATTGGATTTTTATTTTTAGTATTAAATTATCATGAAAAATTTAATTTAGATTATAACCAATTATATTTTTTGAAATCAATAAATTATTCAATTACAGGATCATCTTTGATGCTATTTGCAGCAGCGTTTAGGTTAAATTTTTTTTATAGCAATATTAATAAAAGAAAATATATATTCAGATATGATATATTTAATAGTTTATTAATATCACTAATACCTTTAGCAATATATCATATTGATAAAAATTTTATTATAGCATCTTACTTAATAGCATCAATTTTATCTTTTATAATGAATTTTTATCTTTATAAAAAAAATAATGATAAATATAAATAATATTAAGTATTTATTGATTTTAATATTATCAACTTTTTTATTATTTATTTTTTTTTATAATCTACTCAATTTTGGTGGAAATAAGTTTCTTTATATATTATTTAGCCTATTGTCATTTTATTTACTTCTATCAATTTTTTTTGAAAAAAAATATTTCACAGAAATATTTTTAAGTATTTATTTATGGCTTGGGTATTGGTGGAAGTATAGCTATTTACAATTTAGCAAAATTTCTGATAAGATCTATTTAAGTGCATCAGAGGGTTTTACACATCAAATTATTAGTCCAGATATTTTAAATGATACTTTTACTTCTCTCATAATTGCTTTTTCAGCAATAATTTTTTCATTTAAGTTGTATAAGTTATTTAATAAAGATTATTTTGAAAATCAATATTTTGAAGAGATATATTTCATAGATTTATATAGAAAGTTTAGATTTCCAATAATTATAATTTATATTTTTTTGTTCGTGTTTATTAGTTTAACAAATTTATATTTTGGAATTTATCAAAAAGGTTTGCTAATTTCTTTTTATTTAAGCCCCATAATTATCAATATTTATAAATGGTTAATATTATTTGGAATATCTTTCATTGGATCAATTATTTTATTTTATGAGATTCAAATTAAATCTAAAAATGTATTCTTTGTTTCTCTTATTTTATTTTTTGAAAATTTTTTAATTGCTACCAGTCATTTGAGTAGAGCAATGATAGTAAATTCTTTATCTCTTTTGTACGGCATTAATAAAAGTTTAAAATTTGAAAATGTTATGGAAAAAACAAAACTCATCTCAAAATTATTAATAATTGTTTTAATATTTTTTTTAATAAGTTTTTTTAGTGTTATTGAATTAAGGAAGACTAATTTTGATATAAATTTCTCTAGTTATAAACAAGTTGTCAAAGAAATAATCACAGTTTCAGATGATAAGTTGAAAATCAAAAAACAAAATTTAAAAGCTAAAGATGTAAATTTAAAGTTGAAAATAGATAAAAAATATTTAAC
>MDTB01153840.1_pt1 | contig 14327 bp, 20 predicted proteins | sample 811161 | NCBI WGS metagenome assembly MDTB01 (sample SAMN05326650, study PRJNA326480) | marine metagenome | isolation source: seawater | place: Mediterranean Sea | collected 2009
TAAAGAAGTTTCATTTGATGATATTGGTAAAAAAGCCAAAGGTCCATCTTGTAGAAAAAATTGCCTTGAACAATTATTCAAAACTTTTTCATGTTTTATAATGAATGTAAAAGCATCTTCTTGATAATCCCAATTTATATTTTTTGACTTAATTTCGTTTGCGACAGTATTGATATTTAAAGCATAAGACTTATTTACATAAATCTTTTTAATCTTTAAGATTTTAATATTATGTTCTAAAGCTTTATTAAGATGATCCTTTAAAACGATATAACTTAAAGGCATCTTTTTAGTTTTATTATAAAATATGCTATCAGGATCCAAATAATTCTTATTATTCTCATAAAGTTTTATTGTATTTATTGGGTTGCTAATTTTTTCTAAGTTCTTAATTTTAAGCTCTCTTAAGAAATTAAAGCTGTCATTAGATATCGAGATTGAGGCTGCGGATGCGTTAGATTTGAATTCTTTTTTTCCTACTATCTCTATTGGATAACCAAGTCTAAATAAGGCAATTGCAACCAATTTTCCTGTTAATCCGTCGCCAAATACACCAATTTTTTGAATTATTTTTTTTACCATTTTTATCAATCTTACAAAAAATGTTAGAAAGTAACAAAGGTTGATTCGTTAAATTTTAAATATGATACAAAAATTACTAGATTTTTTAAAACTAAGACTCATAGAAACTTCCGGTTTAATAGTTCTAATTTTTTCTATATTCTACCTTTATTCAATCGTTACATATTCTCCAGAAAATGCAACATTAGTGACACCAGGGAAAACTAATGATTTTTTTCTAGTAAATTACAGTTTTTATATTTCAGATTTTTTATTGCAAGCTTTTGGACTGGCATGCCTTTTATTATTTATAAATTTATTCATTTGGAGCTGGTTACTTATCATTAAGAAAACTGTTCCTAGTATATCTATTAAATTTTTGTTTATCGTTATTTACCTATGCTTATTTACCTTTGGTTTAAAAATTATTATGAATGAAAGCTTCTGGTTACCTGATAATGGTAATGGTGGTTTTCTTGGTAAATATTTAATAAATTTGATACCCTTAGATCTTTATTATTATAACAATATTTTCGCCTATTCATCATTAGTCTTGGCTTCGATGTTTTTTATTTTAAGCCTTGGTTTAAACTTCTCAGAATGGTTAATAATTTTAAAAAACACACTAATTGTAATTATTTCCCCTTTTAAATTTTTACGACTAATTTTTAAAAAGGCTGGATCGATAAATAATCAACAAACCCAAAAAGAACAAGGTGAACTAATACCAACAATTAATTACGGCTTAAAACCAAAAACAATGGAAACTCAAACTAACTTACAATTTAATTCATCCAATGAAACAACTTTTAGGCCTGGTTTATATAAACTTCCACTAATTAATTTCTTAAATGAACCAAAAATTAATAAAAATTCCGATGCGCTTACAGATGAACATAGAGAACTCTCCAAGTTTCTTGAAAATACTCTTTTAGATTTTGGTATTATGGGAAAAATCAAAAAGGTGAGCCCGGGACCAGTAGTCACATTATATGAGTTTGAACCAGCCGCAGGAATAAAAACATCAAAAATAGTTAATTTAACAGATGACATTGCAAGAAGTACTAGCTCAATCTCGACAAGAATTGCTCCTGTGCCAGGCAAAAATACTATAGGTATTGAAATTCCAAATAAAGAAATAGATCCAGTTAATTATAGACAAGTTATCGAAAGCAATGAATTTAATAATGTAAAAATAAATATTCCAATTACGTTAGGAAAAACAATTGCTGGCTATCCCATAGTCGGAGATTTAGTCAGTATGCCACATCTTCTTATTGCTGGAACAACTGGATCAGGAAAATCAGTTTGCATAAACACTTTAATACTTTCTATTCTATATAGGCATACTGCTGAAACATGTAAATTAATATTAATTGACCCAAAAATGTTGGAGTTATCTGTCTATCAAGGAATACCCCATTTGCTATCTCCAGTAATTACTGAACCAAAAAAAGCAACTTCAGCACTTAAATGGACTGTTAATGAAATGGAAACTCGTTACAGAAGAATGACCGAAGAAGGTGTTAGAAATATATCTAGCTTTAATGAAAAAGCAAAAAAAGAAAATGGAAAAGTTATGCCATACATTATTGTAGTGGTCGACGAAATGGCTGATCTTATGATGGTATCTGGCAAACAAGTCGAAAATTACATTCAAAGACTTGCTCAAATGGCTAGAGCTGCTGGCATTCATATTATAATGGCAACACAAAGACCTAGTGTTGATGTAATAACTGGAACAATTAAAGCAAATTTTCCTACACGAATATCATTTCAAGTTACTTCTAAAATTGATAGTCGAACAATATTAGGAGAACAAGGTGCTGAACTATTGCTTGGTAAGGGTGATATGTTATTTATGTCATCTGCAAGTCGTATGATTAGAATACATGGCCCATTTGTATCAGACTCTGAAATAGAAAAAGTTAGTACATTTCTTAGATCTCAAGGAACACCGACTTATATTGATGATATTACTAAAATTGAAGATAATGACGTTGAAAGTAATAATGGTATAAATTCATTTGATAAAGATGAACTTTATGAGCAGGCGGTTAATTTGATAAAAGCTGAAGGTAAAGCTTCAACTAGTTTTTTACAGAGAAAATTACAGATAGGATATAATAGGGCTGCAAGGATAATCGATCAAATGGAAGAGGCAAAAATAATTAGCCCTGCAAATCATACTGGTAAGAGAGAAATATACCCTTAATGAGTTTTTGGACTAAATTTCTAATAATTCTACTATACACCAATATCTCATTTGCAAGTATCACAGATGAAATTATTAAAAAATTAAAGGGTACCGCTAATATTACTTTTAATTTTAAGCAAGTATCAAATAAACAAAATGAAAAGGGGCAGTGTTTAATAGTTTTTCCAGGAAATTTAAAATGTATCTATAAAAGTGAAGATGGAAAAGAAATTGTAGTTAAGAATAAAAGTTTATACATCATTAAACATAAATTCAAAAGGTCCTACAGATATCCTATAGAGAATTCAGCATTTAATATAATCTTAAATAAAGAAAAAATATTTGAATATTTAAAAGCGGTCAAAACATCCGATATTAAAGAAACGTCCGATGAATATTTTTATGAGATTAACGCTACTGAAGGAATTTATATTAAAATTTTTTTTAACAAGAATACCAAGATGCTTAATGGTTGGGAAACTATTAGTTATAATCAGCAACCGGTAAAATTTTATATTGTAGATCCAATAGTCGTGAACTCAATTTTGAAGGAGAAGTTTATTTTACCAAATTATAACTATTAAACTTTGACGTTTTCTTTTTTAAAAATATTCATGCCTCTTGCAACATAATTACGTAATGCATTCGGATGATCAAGAGTGCAAGTATGCACCCAAATTCTAGATGGTTGATGAGACCAACCGGATCTCAATGCATGTGTTAATAAATATCCTCCCAATTTTTTGCCAAAATATTCTTTAAAAATTCCCATGTAAGTTAATTCTACTTCTTTCTTTTCATCATGGTGAAGATATTCATAGAATCCTGCAACATCGTTACCAATTTTGGCTATGAAAAATTTTAAGTTTTCTTGACTTAAATAATCACCCCATTTATCAATTGACCAAGCTAACCTATCTTTCCAATGAAAATCTTCACCAATTTTTTGATAAAGAAACTTACAATATTGTGGGTCTGCCTTGTCACTCTCTTCAATTAGGAGACCTGCAATACCACACTCTGCTGGAATAAGATCCATTTTTGAATTTATTTCTAAGAAATATCTTTGAACATTCATTATATTGATATTGGAAATAATTTTAAAAAACTTCTTATTTTCATTTTAAGATTTTCTTAAACCTCTAAGACCCATTGGTTCACCACCCATAACATGATAATGAAAATGTGGAACTTCCTGACTACCGTCAGGACCAGTATTTGCTATTAGTCTAAATCCATTACCTCCGTCTGTTAAAGAAATTTTAGTAATTTTACAAACTTCAGCTACTGCTTGCATTAGTGACATTATTTCATCTTTTGAAGCATTTTTTAAAAAGTCATCAACATCAGTGTAGGGCCCTTTGGGTATCACTAAAACGTGCACCTTTGCTTGCGGATTAATGTCATTGAAAGCCAAAGCGTGTTCATTTTCATAGACTTTATTACAAGGGATTTCTTTTCGTAAAATTTTTGCAAAAATATTATTCTTATCGTAAGTCATTCTTTTCTATTTAGTTTTTCAATTAAACCAGAAGTTCCTTGACGCTTTTTTAATTCATCTAAAACGTCTTCAATTTTGATATTGTTTGCCTCTAATAAAACTAAAAGATGATAAAATACATCGGCTGCTTCGTTTACCTCTCTCTTTTTTTCATTAAGAGCATCTACTAATTCATTAATTTCTTCCATAACCTTTTCTCTACAAAGGTTATTATCAATTAATAATTTTTTAGTATAAGATTCGTGTTCGGACGTATTTTTTCTCTCTCGAATAGTTTTAACTAGTTCTTCAAGAACTTTAAACATATTATAACCTTACAGGAACATTCTCTTTTTTTAAATACTCTTTTGCTTCCCGTATAGAATACTCACCGAAGTGGAATATTGAAGCTGCTAAAACAGCACTGGAACCACCTTCTACAATACCGTCTTTAAGATGTTTCAAAGATCCAACTCCACCTGATGCTATCACAGGAATTTTTAAGGCACTTGATATTTTTTTGGTTAATTCTATGTCATAGCCTTCTTTGGTACCGTCTCTGTCCATTGATGTTAATAAAATTTCTCCTGCTCCATTTTCTTCTGCTAATTTAGCAAATTCTACAGCATTCAATTGAGTAGATTGACGACCCCCGTGTGTAAACACTTCCCAATTATTGTCTTTTATTTTTTTTGCATCAATGGCAACCACAATACATTGCGAACCAAATTTATTTGCACTTTCTTTAATTAAATTTGGGTTTTTAATTGCTGCAGTATTAATTGATACTTTATCAGCTCCAGCTAATAAAAGTTTACGTATATCCTGAATCGATCTAACTCCACCGCCAACTGTCAAAGGTACAAAGCAACACTCGGCTGTTTTTTTTACTGTGTCCAATAAAATATCTCGCTTATCGCTACTTGCAGTAATATCTAAAAAACAAATTTCATCAGCACCGTTTTGATTATAAACAGAAGCCTGCTCAACTGGGTCACCCGCATCAATCAAATCAATAAAATTTATTCCTTTAACTACTCTGCCATCCTTTACATCTAAACATGGAATAATTCTTTTTTTAAGCATCAAGTTTTACCAAATCATTTAAATTTATTAAACCATCATAAATTGCTTTACCGACAACAACACCATAAATGTTTTTCTTTTCTTTGATATTTTTTATATCTTCAATGCTAGAAACTCCGCCAGATGCAGTTACAGGAATATTTGAACTTTCAGCCATTTTTAAGGTATCTTTTATATTAACGCCTTGTTTCATGCCGTCTTTATTAATATCAGTAAAAATGATGCTACGAATCGGAAAGTTTTTTATTGTTTCTAAAAAATCAAAACATGAAATTTGTGTTTGATCTTTCCAGCCTTTTAGAGCAATCATTTTTTCCCTTACATCAAGTCCAACAGAAATTTTATTTTTATATTTCTGTGAAACTTCAAGCAAAAGATCAAGGTTATTTACAGCTCCAGTTCCCATAACAATATTTTCAACACCCAAATCAATTACTTCTTCAATTGTCTCCTTTGTTCTTAAGCCACCACCAACTTGAACTCTTAGATTAGTATTTTGAATAATAGTTTTTATTGTCGATAAATTTGATTTAGATTTATCGATTGTTCTGTCTAAATCTATTAGATGTAAATGGTTAAAGCCTTTTTCTTCAAAAACTTTTGCTTGCTCTAATGGAGATCTTGAATAAATGGTTTCATTATTAAAATCTCCTTTAGTCAATCTTACGCACTTTGCATCTTTTAAATCTATTGCTGGATATATAATCATTATATTTTTACAAAATTTTCTAATATTTTTATACCGTTAGCTTGACTTTTTTCTGGATGGAATTGCGTTCCAAATATATTTTCTTTCTCAATTGCAGAAACAATTTCAATTGAGTAATCTGTTGTTGCTGATACGTATTTTTTTTTATTTACATCAAAAGCATAACTATGAACAAAATAGAAATGGCTGTCATCATCTATGCCATTAAGTAATTTTGAATTCTGAATAATCTGAATATTATTCCAACCCATGTGAGGTAATTTTAATGATATATCTTTTAAATTAATTTTTTTTACTTTACCTTCAATCCACCCTAAACCTTCACTACCACCATCTTCGTCTCCAAAAGAAGAAAATAGTTGCATACCAACACATATTCCAAGAATAGGTTTTTTTTTAACAATAACAAAATCTGTTAATTCATCTAAAATTCCATGAATTGAATTTAATGACTTAAAACATTGTTTAAAAGAACCTTGTCCAGGTAGAACCACTTTATCAAAAGTATTTAAATCTTTTGTTGAATTTATTATTTCAATATTCGATTTTTTAAGGACATTATTAGATGCAAGTTCTAATGCTTTCAAAACTGACTTTAAATTGCCAGTTTCATAATCGATTATAGCAACCTTCATTAAATCTTAAATAGTACCTTTGGTCGATGGTATTATATTTTCTGCTCTTTGATCAACTTGCCCAGCCTCTCTCAAAGCTCTTGCTAATCCTTTGTAACAAGATTCAATTTTGTGGTGGGAATTATCACCATAAATATTTTCAACATGTAATGTAATGCCAGCACTTTGTGAAAACGCATGAAACCACTCTTTAAAAAGTTCTGTGTCCATTTCACCAAGTTTTTCGACAGCAAGTTTTACATTCCACACTAAGTATGGACGGTTTGATAAGTCTAATGAAACTCTACTTAATGTTTCATCCATAGGAATAGTGGCACTTGCGTATCTTTTAATTCCTTTTTTATCGCCTAACGCCTTTTTTATAGCTTCTCCAAGAGCAATACCACTATCTTCTGTAGTGTGATGTAAATCAATATGCAGATCACCTTTGGCTTTTAAATCGATATCAATGAGAGAATGTTTAGAAATTTGCTCAATCATATGATCTAAAAAACCAATACCTGTTTTAATATTTGCTTTTCCAGTCCCATCAAGATTGATATCAACTGCAAGTGAAGTTTCTTTGGTGTCTCTGTTAATAGAAGCTTTTCTCATTGCTTTAATAATTATCTATATCATTAGCTATAAAATTAATACCTTGAACATTTAGAATTAGTAACCAAATAGTAGTAAAATGAAGCAAAATAATGATAGTTTGAATTGGCACGGAACCACAATTGTACTTATAAGAAAAGGCGAAGATGTTGTAGTTGCAGGTGATGGTCAAGTTAGTATCGGCAACACTGTCATGAAAAGCACAGCAAAAAAAGTACGAAAAATTGAGAAAAGAAATATTATTGCAGGTTTTGCTGGATCAACAGCAGATGCATTTACACTATTTGAGAGACTTGAGTCGAAATTAGAGAAACATGGTGGACAATTAACAAGAGCTGCTGTTGAATTAGCAAAAGACTGGAGAGCAGATAAATATTTAAGAAGACTAGAAGCATTAATGGCTGTTGCAGACAAAGATAATAGTTTTATTATAAGTGGTAGTGGAGATGTACTGGAACCAGAGCACGGGATAATAGCAATTGGGTCTGGAGGAAACTATGCATTAGCAGCTGCTAGAGCAATGATTAACTCAAATGAATCTGCAGAAAGTATTGCCAAGAAATCTATAGAAATTGCTGCTGACATTTGCGTATTTACTAATCATAATATCACAATAGAAAAAATATAATGGAAGAAAGCCAAAAAATTGTGTCATTCTCACCAAGAGAAATAGTTTCAGAATTAGATCGTTTTGTAATAGGACAATCACAAGCGAAAAGAGCAGTTGCTATTGCTCTAAGAAATAGATGGAGAAGGCAAGAATTGCCAGAAGAAATTAAAGAGGAGGTTTTACCAAAAAATATTTTAATGATCGGTCCAACCGGAGTTGGTAAAACCGAAATTTCAAGAAGATTATCAAAACTTGCAGAAGCTCCATTTATCAAAGTTGAAGCTACAAAATTTACTGAAGTTGGATATGTAGGTAAAGATGTTGAACAAATAATTAGAGATTTAATAGAAATCTCCATAGCACTCGTTAAAGAAAAAAAAAGAAAGGAAGTTCTAGCTAAGGCTCAGTTGGCTGCTGAGAATAGAGTTCTTGAAGTGCTGGTGGGTAAAAATGCTAGCGCTGCAACAAAAGAAAGTTACAGGAAAAGACTTAGAGCTGGAGATTTAGATAATAACGAAATAGAAATCTCTGTTCAAGATAATCCACAAATGCCTTCCTTCGAAATTCCTGGTATGCAGGGGAATGTTGGTATGGTGAGTATTGGAGATATTTTTGGAAAAGGATTATCCAAAAAGAAAAAAAAGAAAATGATTGTAAAAGAGTCGTATGAGCATCTTATTAAAGAAGAATCTGATAAATTGATGGATGAAGATCAGGTTTTAAAAGAAGCAAAGTTTTCTGCAGAAAATAATGGTATAGTTTTTTTGGATGAAATAGATAAAGTTTCGGCAAGATCTGACGGCAGAGCAGGAGCAGACGTATCGAGAGAAGGAGTCCAAAGAGATCTCTTACCATTAATTGAAGGGACTACTGTTAATACAAAACACGGGCCTATTAAGACGGATCATATTCTATTTATTGCGTCAGGGGCTTTTCAACTGGCAAAACCCTCAGATTTATTACCTGAACTCCAGGGAAGGCTTCCAATACGTGTTGAATTGAACGCTCTAACAAAAGATGATTTTATAAAAATATTAAAGGAACCAGATAATAGTTTAATTAAGCAATACACCGCTCTACTAGGAACAGAAAATGTAACGCTTAAATTTACAGATGATGCGATTGATACTATAGCCCAAATATCTACTCATATTAATTCTACAATAGAAAATATTGGTGCGAGGAGGTTACATACTATTTTAGAGAAAATTTTGGATGAAATTAGTTTTGAAGCTCCTGATAAGGGTGGTGAAGAAATCAAAATCGATAAAGCATACGTAGAAAAACATCTCGATGATATTGTTAAAGATAAGGATTTATCAAAATTTATTTTATAAACTTAAAGTTAAATTAATATCAAATTCATCTTTAAAAATGTTATAAATTTCCTTAAAGTAAACTCCTTTTCTTACGATGCTCATGTCTCTAAAGTCTATTTGAGTACTAGACAACGACATACCATCATAATCAATCGTTTTTCCTTTTTTGTACAATTCACACGGTCCATAATTGATAATAATATTGGCACACTTTTTAACTCTAGTTTCTATATCAACCACTCTGTATTTTGTCCCTCTTTGTGACAAATTTGCAGATGAAGCAATAAGTGGAAAATTATCCTTCAAACTCATCTCTGCAATATGTTCTCTTAAAGGTCCAGAGTTAAGAAGTAAATTTACTGTATCATTTTTCGTTGCAAGCTTTTTACTAAAGGCTGAAAATTTGGAAATCATTGGGTGTTTTTTTTTGTAAGGTGCAATTATTGAAATTGGCAGATTATATTTATTAGAAAATTTTTTAATAATATCTTTTTTTTCTTTATTTAGGATATGGAGTTTATTATGAGTTTTTGCATTTGCTACAAGACCGCTCGGTCTGCTTAAGCTTCGTTTTTTTGCTGAGTACACTCTTTTTAAAGCTTCGTCATTACCACTCATGATCGCGTACGCATTTCTCATATAAACAATCGCAATGCCACCTTTCTTTAAAACATCGTAAACACGTTTAGCATCTTTTTTATAATTTCTTTTCATTAAATTTGGAATTATGATTAGCTAATATACTGCATCAGGAAATGTTCTCCAAATTTCTATTAAAGCTACATATGTAGCCTTTTTTGGAGTGGCAGTACATTTTCCTATAAGTATGTTCGTAATTTCTGTAATAGAATATTTGTTAATTACTTTGGCTTTAACACTGCTTTTTTTTTGTAAATCCATCATCATTACATGAGAATTATATCCCGTTAAAAAACCTTGAATTGAAAACCCGAGAGTTGATTTACCTGTTTTGCCAAACTGATTAATAATATCAATTGTTTTAGAACACTTAGATCCTGTGAATCCCCATGTTGCTAATTCTCGAGAAAAAGACGCATTAGCTAAAATTATAAAACAAAAAAACAATAAACTTAATAATTTAGAGTAAAATTTCATAAAAATATTCTAAAAAATTATTACTTTTTTAACAAGACAATAATTGAACCTGAACCTCCAAATTTTAAAGGGCTTTCTTCGATCTTTATAATATTATCAGAAAAAAAATTATTAATATGATCTGGTACTGCATAACGTAATAAGCTTAGATCTTTTGATAAATAAGGATCCTGATCATTATTAGAATGCAAACCTTTTCCTGTTATAAAAAGAATTTTTCTATATTTTTTTTCAATTGCATAATTAATTGTTTCTGACACAGCATCTAATGCTTCGTGCATCTTAAGACCATGAAGATCTTTTTCAATATCAAATAACTTCTGATTTTCATTATTTTTAGAAGTATTATCTATTAGTGCATCTTTGTCTTCAATGTTACTAATATTATCTATAAAAGAATTCCAATCCTTTAAGTCTTGATCCGTAGGCTTAGTGTTTAGTCTCTTCTTCACTCGATAACTCAGTTAAATACCAAGTCGGGTCACTATTCTTTAAATCTTTTTTGAATACCCAAACGTCTGTAACAATTTTAATTTGTTCTGGATCTCCCTCAATAACATCACCTTTGTCATTTTTTAAAGAGTTTACTATTTCACTTACAAATCTTGTTTTTACATTATGAACCGAGCCTTCAATGTGAATATCTAAAACTTTGGTTTCTTTAATACCAATAAAAGTCATGTCTGATGAGATTTTTTTTTCTGCCCTGTCTTTAATTACAGAATCGAAATTTTGATATAAATCTTTGGTTAAAAGTGGTTTTAATATTTTTCGATCACCTTTTGCAAATGCATTAATTATAATCTCATAGGCTGCTTCAGCGCCTGTAATAAATGTTTTTTCATCAAACTTGTTTAAATCTTGCCTTGGTTCATCTTTTAAAGATGACTTAACAAACTCATCATTAGACTGTGATTGGGTAAATCTTGCTTTCATTGGCATATTATCGGCTCCCTTGCCAAGGGTGCTTCTTAGTCGTAATAGAATAAACCCTGCCATTATTGCAAGTAAAATAATATCAATGTATCCAAAGTTTTCACTCATTCTTGTAATTTCTCAATTCATAATTATTTCAATATTAAATGCAATTTACAATACTATTTTTATTATTTGTTCCAATAATTGAAATATATTTTATGATCAAAATAGGCACTATTATTGGTGCTTTCAATACCATAATGGCAACATTAATAACTGCGGCAGTTGGACTTTATTTTGTTCGTTTGCAGGGTATCTCTACTTTATATTCAGCCGCTAACAATCTTCGCAATAACAGAGAGCCATTCAGAGAAATTTTAAATGGATTTTGTTTAATTATTTCAGCAGTTTTATTAATTATTCCAGGTTTCGTAACCGATATAATTGGTACTTTGTTACTTATACCTTTCTCTAGAAATATTATTCTAAAATTTATTAAAACTAATAATCATATAAATAAAAAGAGAAATCAAAATGATCCAGATATAATAGAAATTCAAGCGGAGGAAATTGATGAACGAAATAAAAAATAACCAAAAAAAATACGAAATTGTCGCAAAATATATAAAAGATATATCTTTTGAAATTCCGTCACCAGATAGTTTTGTTAATGCTGCAGAAAATCTTGGATTATATTCTACAAAACTAGATCTTAGCAGCAAGCCGTTTAAAAATAATTTAGCTGAATTAAATTGCAAGTTTCTTCTAGAGGCTCCTGATAATATAAAAGATAAAATACATGCTGAAGTTTGCATTTCTATTGTTTTCAAATTAATTGACTCAAAAATGAATGCAGACGAAATAAAAAAAACAATTTTAATATCTATACCGAATGAAAATTTTGAATATATGAAAGATATTGTTACTACATTATTTCAAAAATCAGGTTTTAAAAATTTTAAATTCAATAAACCAATTGATTTTGAGGACCTTTACAAAAAACAGTTTACTATTTGAGCATTGAAGATTTTGGAATTTCTTTTTTTAAAAAATTTCTATGTAATTCTTTTTCAATATTTGTTACTGCTTGAATAATATGTTTTCTATTTTTTAAAACTTCATTATCTATAGATGCTTTTTCATTACTATTTTCATTAAATTCTAAAGTTGGTTCTTTTTTTTCTAAAAGCTCAATATAAATTTTAGCTAATAGTTCACAATCCAATAACGCAGAGTGCTTTTGGCGTCTAGAATTATCAATTTTAAACCTTTTACATAGGGCATCTACACTATTTTGTGCACCAGGAAATTTTTCTCTAGCGATATTTAACGTATCTATTACATCATTATTAGAAATTTGACCTAATCCCACTTCTTTCAGTTCTTTATTAATAAAAGCTAAATCAAATTCAGCGTTATGAATCACTAATTTTTTTTCACAAATAAAATTTTTGAAATCTTCAACAATATCTTCAAATTTTGGTTTATCATCTAAAAACTCTCTTGTGATCCCGTGAGTCTCGTAAGCTCCTTGAGATATTTCCATTTCAGGATTTAGAAATACATGAAATTTTTTTCCAGTTGGAATATGATCTTCAATTTCGATACACGCTATCTCAATTATTTTATCTTTAACTGAAGAAAGACCGGTGGTTTCTGTATCTAGTAAAATTTCTTTCATATAATTATTTTATTTAATAAAATTCTAGCTTCTTTTTTTATATTTGCACTATTAAAATTGTTTTTAACCACAAAATCTGCTTTTTCCTTTTTTTTATGAATAGGCATTTGTAATGATTTTAATATTTTTTGTATTTTAGGATTAAAATTATTTCTTTTTTTTAAATTCGAAGATACTTTTTTTTTGTCGCCAACAATTAACACTAGAATATCTGTACTAAGATCTAATCTGTTTTCTAAAAATAAAGGGACATCTAATACAACAGCTTTTTTTTTTCGATTTTTCTTTAAAAACAATTGCATCCTTTTTCTAACTTCTGGATGAACAATTTTAATAATTTTTTTGAGGTTGTTTGGGTTTTTTATAACAATATCAACTAGCTGAGATTTTTTTAAAGGAAATTTATCTAAATATTTAGGGAAAATTTTTTTTAATTTGAAAAATATAGATTTATTTGTTTTGTATAAATTTTGAACGATTGCGTCTGCACAAAACAAAGGAATATTGAGCTGCTTAGCAAAAAAAGATTTACCAGAGCCAATATCACCAAGTACTGCGATCCTAATCATTTAACAAATTTATCACTTTCTCGTTTATTTCAGGTTTAATACCATGCCATATCTCAAAAGATTTCTGCGCTTGATATAGGAACATCATTTTACCATCTACGGTTTTGTTTCCTAATTTTTCAGCATCAACTAAAAATTTGGTCTTAGGTTTGTAAATAATATCATAAAATATCTTATCTTTTACGTTTGAAAAATCTAAACCTAAACTATCATCCTGCTTAAGCCCAATGCTCGTACAATTAATAATAATAACAAAATCAACAATCTTGCCCCAATCTGATACGACCAAATTATGTTCTTTGGCCAGGGCCTCAGCTTTATTTTTTGTTCTATTGCTTATAAAAATATTTTTAACCCCTAATTTATTTAAAGCAATTACTATGGAGGAAACAACACCACCTGCACCAAGGATATAGGCTGTTTTATTCAAACCATTAAAGTTTAAGTCTATTAATGATTGTTCAAAACCATAAACATCGGTGTTATCACCGATGATTTTATTATCGGAGAGAGTGATGGTATTAACTGATTGTAAGGTTAAGGCTAACTTCGTTAGTTCAGTACAATAATTAATGACGGTTTTTTTGAAAGGAACGGTAACATTTATACCTGATATTTTTTGGTCCGATTTTACAAATTCACCAACTTTATCTTCGGTTAGTAATTTTTTTTCATAATTTCCACCAACCTTATATCTACTTAACCAATAATTATGTAATTTAGGCGATAAAGAATGTTCGATTGGATTTCCAATAACTAAATATTTCTTCATTTTAGATCATTTAAATATTTTTTTAATTGTTTCATAGGTAAGCCCATAATAGCCTCCATATCATCATGTATTTCATCAAA
>MDTB01013629.1_pt1 | contig 14326 bp, 16 predicted proteins | sample 811161 | NCBI WGS metagenome assembly MDTB01 (sample SAMN05326650, study PRJNA326480) | marine metagenome | isolation source: seawater | place: Mediterranean Sea | collected 2009
ATACTCAATCGAAGTGTATTGAAAGATGCCATTCACTTTATACGACACATATGTACTATCCAAAGTGATAAGTACGATGTTCCAAGGAGCATATTCTTTGAAATAATCGGATATTTGAGTTTTACTGATTTACAGAGCTTGTTGCCATCCGACCAACAACCCTCAGAGTCATTTAGTCCGAGCACGTTTGTACTGAACTGAGCGCGAGGAGTCGTTTATTAAAGCCGATATTTTTTCACTTAACTGCTCATGGAAATGATCTTTAATTGCTTTATGAAGTAGTTGGTGTTGTAAAGGTGGACTTGGTTTGAAATCAGGCTCAACTCCCTTTAGACTTTTGATGCATGTTTTTATTTCATTTATGGTAAAAGGAATCCTGGTGTTTCTATTTACTTTTTCTCTAAGTTCTGATGGAGGGTTAAAATTGGCAAGGTCTAGATAATTTTCGACGTCACTACTTTCAGTTGCATGGAAATACGTAGAAACGTCCCATTTGCCGCCACCACCGTCGCCGCCACCACCACCGGGTGGCTTTTTCATCGCATCAAAAAGTGATGCTGGGTCCATTGTTTTACCATGATATGGTAAAAAGAAAAGGTGATCAATTTTTTCAAAAAGAGTATCTTGATCATGCTTAAATAAATTAAGAGGATTGACTTTTGTTTCATCTTTGTTATTCTTACCAAAAATTCCGTACTTTCGTGAGGCGCAATTGAAATTTTCATTTTCACGAATTAGCATATCGTCATATAAAACATCTCGCATTTGTAAAACCAAGGATACAAATTGACTGCAATGAAATCCTTTAGATGAAATAGGTGGATGTTCCTTTGATGCAAAAAGACACGATTTTGCAATCGGAGTAAGAACTCTCGCATCAGCTACACTTTCATCAATTTTTTTGAATATTTTTCGAGAGGCTTTTTTAACGTGATTAACGATCTTATTTTTGCCATATTTCTCTCTATAGAATATAAGCTGCTGTTCTAGTGCATTATAGGCATCGTGATTATACACAATATTTCTTTGTTCAAGATTTCTAGCAAGGTATGCAATTTGTAGTGCTTCTCTTTCATCCGTATTTTTCACAACTACAAACGCGTTGACTTTTGCCCCAACTTTTACACCAAGGTAATGGATTTTTAGTTTGCCATTTGCTCCATATTTGTTAAATGTTGCGTGGGCCACCATTGGAATGCGTTCTTCACTATGACCAACTACAATTCCAACATGGTGTATGTATTCTGTTTGATAAAACACAATGGCTCCAATTGGAAATTGAGTGCATTTTGGATCAAATACACATAATTTATCCGTTCTTTTAACTTCTTTTTTGGTAGTTTTATACATGGTTTTTGTAATCTTATTTCCTTAAAAAGATCGATTATATCTTACTTGCGTTAAAAATCAATAAAATATTTTAGTTGGTTAGTATATTTTTGCATGTGAATAATGAATTAAAGTTTAAACATACGTTACATTTTGCTCTAATTCTCTTTTATCCTTTTCATAAGAACGCCTGTAGTTATTGTTTTCCTCAATGACTTTTTTCAAAATACTAAATGCTGGTGCGAATGTAGAAAACGCGTTCGTGTCTTTAGGAAAGCATGCTCCGCCATATCCTCGTTTATTATCAAATCCAGGAACCAATGTATGGGAACTCCCGATTCTCGGATCCGTTGCTATTGCTGAGATGACTTTATTGTAATTAGCGTTTTCATTCTCTACAACATCGAAAAACTGGTTAAACCAGAGCACTTTTGTAGCAAGAAAAGTATTCACACCATATTTTACAAGGCTAGCTTCTTCCATTTTCATATGAAAAACTGGGCAAGGGCGACATAGACTATATGCTTCATAAAAACGTTCGACCTGGTGAGTATTTTTTTGGTCACCACCAAAGACATGCATTTCAGGAGTAATAAAGTCCTCATTAGCATTTTTCTCTGTCAAAAATTCTGGATTGTATATTATACGTGGACTCTTTGGTAACGCTTTTAGTTTATCAGGAGTAACAGTAGATTTGATTACAATGGGGCAGTGTGTTGTATGTTCTAAAAGCTCTGCCACTACTTTTTCTACAATGGATGAATTGATTGAGAAATCATCATTCATAGGTGTTGGCACACAGATGAACACTACATCTACATCTTTTGGTAAATCATTTTGAATGTTGGAGCCTAGTTTCGGGTCTATAAGGTGTTGTTTTACATTAGGTGTTTGAAATCCGTACGATACTGCTTTTCCTACAAAACCATGACCAATAATTCCTAGTGATAATTTAGCTGACATTGTAATATCCTTTATACCATTCGATGAATTTTGCAACACCTTCTCGTATAGATGTTGTAGGCTTATACCCTAATTTTTGTATTTTTCTAGTATCAGACCACGTGACAGGTGTATCTGCTGGATGTAAAGGTCCAAAAAGAATGTTTGCCTTTCGAGCAAGATGCTTTTCGATAAGACGAATAAAATCCATTAATTGAACTTTCTCACCGTATCCAATATTGAAAATTTCATGTTTTTTCTCAAATTTTCCAGCATGGAATGCCTTCAGCACAATAATAACTCCTTGTACGATGTCCTCAACATAAGTAAAGTCTCGTTGCATATCACCATTATTAAATGCTGTGATGGGATCTCCCGCAACGATTTTTCGTGTGAATTCAAACAGCGCCATATCAGGTCTCCCATAGGGGCCATATGCTGTAAAGAACCGTAAACCAACAGTAGCTGGAAGGGTCGAATGATTGAATTGACATTCATTTGCATATTTAGACCATCCATACGGGTTATTCTGATAATGAACTTTTGCAAGTTCCTCTTTCCATGGTAAAGGCTGGCCATGCATCACGCACGAAGTAGAGGCATAAACAACAGGAATAGAATATTTTTCACATTGTTTAATAATGTTACTGGTTCCCATGATGTTCGATTGAATATAAAGTTCAGGCACTTCCATTGAGTGACGTGTGCTTGGATATGCTGCAAGGTGTAATACCATGTCAAAAGGTTTATCTGGTTGATTGATCACTGCAATGCTATCGGGTTTACAAATGTCTTCTTTTATCCATTGGTTTTCAGGCATACCATTTTCAATCAAAATATCAATTCTTCTTTGTTTTAAGCTCGGATCATAAAATGGATTGAGGTTATCGATACCCCAAACATCGTGACCTTCTTTAAGAAGGGCTTTTGCAGTGTGAAAACCAATCATTCCTGCAATACCCGTGATGAATATTTTCATTCAAAAACTCCTTTGATCCATATGGCTAAATAATATTTCAAATTAGTACTTTTCCGGAGTGTACCTAGATACCCCATGTCCCCTCAAAATACGCTAATATTTATCACTATTAACTAGTATATGACCTAAGTTTAATCATTTTTTTAATTATTTGTAAGTTTTTTCAAAAAAAATTTAAAAAATTATGAGCTAGATTTACACGTTTTAAATGGATTGAGCGTTAAATAACAGTGTTTTCTTGTTTTAAAAGTAATTATCACTTAATATTTAAGCATGGAATCAAAAATAAGTATGTTTAAAAAAGATCATACCAAAACACAAGAATTAGAATTAAAGTACATTGAACTTGCAAAAGTGAAGCTGTGCTTAAATAACAATACTCCAAGTGGGCTACTTCCATCAGCAGTTGATCGTATAGTGCAAGATGATATCTATTCTGACCAGTTATATCATCCAATTGCAATTCGTAATACGTTGATTATTTTGTTACTTGCTTACCATCAAAATAAACTGGCAATGATCGTCGATGCTTATCTTGATAGTGTTTCATCTTATGATCCAAATTCATTACAAGTTTTTATAAAGACATTTGAAAAAAGAAATATCTTGTATACCGCAATGGCATTAGATCATACCCTGGTAGTAGATATATTTGATACAGTAGTATCCATTTTAAAACATAGAGCACAGAATCGAGACATTAAGAGAATAAAAGGATTAACCAACTTGCCATCAAGAATTCAAGGTCAAGCAATCGTTAACTCTTGGCCTGAGCATTTTGCCGGTCATCACCGTTTTTTCAATACATTGACACGTAATGTATGTGGTATATTTTTTTGTAATAAAATGAGTTTTGAAAAATGAAAAGGAGGAGATAATGAAACACATTCAAGCACCCCTTATTCAAGTGATTAAACTACTACAAGAAGATGATTTTTCAATGCACCATCTTAAGGTAGCTATATCGACTTTAAACAAACTTTTTATCCCAAATTTAGAACAGCACCATTTGTCTTTTGATTGGATGGATTGTAGGCGAAAAAGTCGAACTGCGTATCAGTTAATATTTGATCGATGCATCGAATCTAGTCCTCAGATTTTAGAGGATCTAATACTGTATCAAACCATAACAAAGAATTTAGCCTCTTTGCCAATGGTGGAAAATCAATTGGATCAGCTTATTTCAATACTTGACTGGTATAAATTATCTCCAGATTTTTTTGAAGAGATTATCAAAAAGTACATCAATGAACTGAGTCAACGTACGACATTGTATGACAATCTATCTTCTAAGGTAAACGACTGTTTTTTTCAGAAATTTGAAACCACTTGCCACCTTAAAGAACTAGACCTACATTTTGAATATCCTGGAAACGTAATGACAGAGCATGCATTGATGCTACAAAAATGCCTGGCGTGTACTTTTTGGATCGAAGCCTTCCAGGAAGCCGATCTTTATCCTTCTAAAAGTAATGAATATCGCAATCTAATTATGGAAGTTACTAAAGATCGTTTTGAAGCATATCGACGAGATAATAATTCAGTATCGTTATTGACGGTATTTCAAGAAATACGCGATACTTACTCAAAATTAAACGTTGACGCCATGCCATACGAACCATTATCAAAGTAAAAGCGGCGAAATGTTTCTCAACTTAAAAATATAATTATTTATAATAAAGCAAAATTAACATAAAATAATCTATTATGGGCTATAATCTACATTGTATATAGAGGAGAATAATTATGAAATCTATAAACATGTTGCTAGCATTGGCAATGGCCTCAAGCGTGGCATTAGCTGATGACCATGTTGTTGATTCTTCGACAACAGATGGTGTAGCACCACCTGCTGATAGCACAATGATGCCAAAAACTGATGCTGAATCAGGAGAATTACCAAAAGTTGAAGGCAGTGATTCAAGTGATTTACTAAAAGTAGACGGTGATGATAAATCGGATACTAAAGTAGACGGAGATTCTGGTGACGGTGCAACCGTTGATGACGGATCTTTAGCACCAAAAATAGATGAGGATAAAAAATAATTCCGTACATTTATTTTGAATATTTAAACAAAACGTTTTAAAAATAAAAAAGCACCATGGATGGTGCTCCGTTTATCTTTGAACGTTTGGATCCTTAGATGCTTCTTCTTCAAATGCATTATTCAGGTTATTAACTGAATTTAGCTGCACTTCTTGTTCAAAATCGTCACTTAAATTAGTTGCTGGTTGAAACAATGAAACAGGTGTTACAGTATTCGCATTGCCATTGGTTGCAAAGGGAGTAAAATAACTCCAATCAAAATCTGAATCATTCGGTGTTGATTCAATGGTACTGTTGGTTTCATTTGTGGTTTGAACCTCAAGATCAAGATTAATTATTGGCGTTTTAAAATTTGTTTCATTTGTCATAACTTCACCTATTAAGCGTATATTTTATTATTTTACACCATATTGACGTTTTTAATATAATTGATAAATTCTATTATTAGCAGGTTCGGTATTTCAAAATTGGCATATTAAAATGCTAGAGAATAGATTGATGCCTAAAACGAGTGCTAGCTTAACGTGGCAAAACCTTGATTTTTTCAGACAGATGTTAATGAAGCCATATAGGATGTGTACCAAAAGGATCATCATAGATGTTAACGCTGAGATGAAGAAACTTAGACTAAATGCAGTGAGACTAAAAATAAAAAAGTGTGTGATGACCGACTCAACAGAATAGGTACTAGATGCGACAATATTTTGGTGTTTTCTTTTTCGATTGACCTGTAAATAATATATATTTTCAAACAGTTGGCATGAGAAATGTGTGAGTGTTAAAGCTACACAGTAAATAAGCAAAGTAGATGCCCATTCAGGATATACAATGGTTGAAACCAAGGGAAACATACAGGGCCAGCACGTTGTGAATGAAAGAAATTGTATCCATGCACTCCATGTCAAAGAGGGTCTTTTAAAATAATAATCAAAATCAATCGATGGATACGGATTTTTCCCTTGAAAAACAACGCCTTTTTTTTTGCATTTAGGCCAGACATAAAGATCTTTTTTGCTATCTCCAATATAAGAAAATGTTTGAAACTGATCAGTCATTTGTTGTGCTTTAAATGGACCAACCATTGTTGATTTTGAATGACTGGCAATCACACCATCAAATAGCATTAAGTGCTTAGCAACTTGATGAGCAATTGTTTGTGATGATCCAGTCACTAACCAAATATGATGTGTTTTTTTCTTGTCTTTTAACCACTCAATCAACTCATGATTATATGGAAGAGATGAGGCCTCAGTGAAGTCAAATTGGTTTAGGAACCATTTACACGCGATCATTCCTTTAAAAAAAAGTAAGTATACTGCCTTTAATGCAGAGCTTGGCTGATGGTAAAGCATTTTAAGCCACAACTCTAAAAGCGTATCTGTGTAAACAAGAGTGTAGTCCAAATCAACGCAAATCGTTTCTTTCATAGTTTCAGTGTAAGTGTGAAGATCATTAGATTCAACATTCAGCAAGGAGTTTATTTATCTTTATTTTTTTGACATTTTTTTGAGCAATAAATGACTTGAGACCACATTCGTTCCCATTTTTTACGCCACGAAAATGGGCGATGACAGACAGGACAAATTTTTTCAGGCAATTGTGATTTTTTCATAATGGCAACTCATTTTGATGGTGAGTAGTACTCTTTTTAAATGTTCGAGTCTTTTTACGGCTCCCATGTTTTTGAACAATGTGTCGTGCTTCAAAACGATGTGATCTATTTTTTCTTAAACCGTATAATTGATCAGCTGCGTGTTTTCTGGCAGCTTTTTCATCTACTATCGGAATGGGGTAGCCATTCATTAAATCAGGACATTCCCAAGGAGTATGAATGTACTTATCTGGTACATCATTTAATTCAGGTACCCATTGACGTATAAACTCTCCTTTTGGGTCTTGGTCAATACCTTGTTTAATGGGGTTGTAAATGCGAATGCTATTAATGCCTGTTGTTCCTGATTGCATTTGAACCTGACTGTAATGTATGCCTGGCTCGTAATCTGTAAATAGCCGTGCTAAATGTAATGCTGGTTGACGCCAATTTAGCCAAAGGTGGTAGCTTGCAAAGCTCATCAACATGGCTCTCATTCTAAAATTGATCCAACCTGTTTGGGTGAGTGCACGCATGCACGCATCAATCATAGGATAGCCCGTTTGACCGGCTTTCCATGCTTGAAAAAAATGCTCATTAAACTCATTTGTTCTTAAAGTATCGTAGGCTGAGTGCATATTATAATATTCAATACGTGGTTCGTCCTCAAGCTTTTGAATGAAATGACAATGCCATCTGAGTCGTCCTGTAAACGACCGTAAGGCACTTGACCATTTTTTACGCGATTCAATAGGTAATTCTTTTATGATTTTCTGATGTGCTTGAGCACGATGAAAAGCCTCTCGAATGGAGAGAGTTCCAAATGCAAAATGAGGAGACAATCGTGAACAACTTTCAAAAGCAGTAACAGGTGACGACATTTCTTTCGTATAGTTTTCTCCTCGAACCTTAAGAAAGCTTTCCATGAGCTCGATTGCTTTTGATCGACCTCCATGCTGTCTAAGTTTGCATCCATCATTATCCAACCCCAGTTGTGAAGGTCTTGGTAGTGGGTCGGAGGTGATATTGATCGGTGTTAAAGATTTTGGTGGAGATAGTGTCGGTTTTTTCATTGATTGATACCAACGTGCAGCCCATCCATTTCTATTATCAAGGCAACGAATTACACCATTGTGGGGTGGTTCGTGAAACGGTATTTTCTTTTGTTTTAAAAATCTTCTTATTGTTATGTCTCTTTGATATGTCCAGCCATTCCATGTTTCTTGATGTGCCCAAACAGCTTTAATTGGGTGATTTTCAATGATCTGTTTAAGAACATCCTCCGCTTCTCCAAACTTGAGTATGAGAGGTTGCCCCAGTTGTGTTAAATGATCATTTAATTCAGCGAGGCATTCTTTTAAAAATTCGTAGTGTCTATGTGAAAGGTCAGGGGACATCCATAGTTTGGGTTCTATGATATAAAGAGGAATGACCGGGCCGGTAGAAGATGCTTGAGATAAACAAACATGATCATTAATTCGAAGATCTCTTTTAAACCAAACGATCTGCATCTTCTTGATCTCTTTTAAAATGAGTTTTTTGACGGTGTTTACTATCTCTACCATTGACTCGGCGACGCCACAACCTATAACTTCCTTTTTTGAGATGTGTTTTCATAATATCAATCACGGCTTGTTCTTTAAGCCCTGTTGTCATTTCAATATCATCAAAAGAAACGTTATCTTTCCATGCAAGTTCTATAATTTCGTCAATTGAGTAATCTGTTTTTTCAGACATTTAATACCTGGTGAGACAATCACAATGGTGTGTGGTTATATTACTATTATATAACGTTGGGGGTTATCTCGGCAATAGACACCGCCATTAATTTGGTCCCCGGGAGGGGCTTTCGTCGTCACTACTACTATGGTTTTCTGGTGTTGTATGTCCTGAGGGAGGATTTCCTCTAGGTTGATTATTGAAGAAACTTAGAAAAGCTAGTCTTTCATTTGAATTCGGATGTTTGTTTTCTTCTATAGGATTGTTGGTATTAAGTTGATGAATGCCCAAACCTGAAATACGTAATAAGTAATTGAAAGTCTTAATTTTTGTAAAATTATTATGATTTACGCATGCTTCGATGTCTGTTACGTAACGACGTTCCTCCGTGATTAAATTTTTCAGTGGTATTTTCTTGATGATACTAATTTTGTCTTTGAATTCTGCGTTCTTGGATAGTTTTACAACGCTATTTTTAAATTCATCACTATGTTTGCCAGTATTATTTAAGTATTGATGTATTGAGTTATATTGGTCGCATAATTTAATCACCAAGTCATCTGAAAAAGTGATTAAAAAAGCTCTATGGGCTTTATCTTCCTTCGGTTTTTGTCCTTCTGTAAAAAGGTGTATGGTTAATTCATTTAATTGATCAACTGTATATTTTTGAATGGTTGTTTCTAATTTTCCATTCCAATACTTTTGCAAATCATTGTTGTTGGACACCGGATGCACGCATTCTAGGGGAGTTGCTAAAAAGAAGGAAACATATTGAATGGGTTTTTTGTTCGTATCAATTTTGCGCATGAGCAAATAAATTAAGCTCTTACATAGTAATTGTAGTGACTCTTTGTGAACTGTTACACAGGCACTCACAAATGCATGAAATGTATTAAATGCATTGACAGCTTTCAATTGATTAGAAGATTTTTCAATATCATTCAAACGCAACGTCTTGATCGAATCTAAAAGTTTCGTTTGTTGGGCATTCTGAGGCTCTATTTGAGAAAGGGCTTCGTTTAATTCTTTAAGTAGCCCTTCAAGCTCAGTCTCAGAATAAAGACTTTGTGGTAAAATTTGAGACTCTTGAAAATTGAAAAAGTAATTGATAACATCTTTTATGAAACGAAAAATGAAGATCAAAGCCCTGTAAAATACGTTGAGATCGTTTTTTTCTTTTATTGATCGTAGTCTTTCAAAGTCTTGATCATCTAGCATAATTATCCCCTTAAGAATACTCTTTATTATTTTAAGTATAATGTATTACGGCGAAAACAGTCAATGTATTATTAAAAATATAGATAAATCATATGGTTGCTGTATTTTCAGAGATAAAAAAAGCCCCGTATGGGGCTTTCATTATTTCTTGGAAATGGTGATTTTTCTGGGTTTTTTTCTTTCAGGAATAATTTGTTCAAGCTGGATGACCAAAATACCATTAGTTAATTTTGCACCCTTAACCTCAACATCTTCAGATAAAACGAATTTCCTACAGAAATTGCGGCTTGCAAGCCCCTGATGAATTAAGCCATCGCTGTAATCCTCAGGTTTTTTTCCTGAAATCGATAGGTTGTCTCCTGTCAGTTCAATTTCAATATCTTTTTCATCGAAACCTGCAACAGCAAGCTCAATGCTATACTGATTGTCACTTAGCTTACGTATGTTATAAGGTGGGTAGTTTGATTTTTGATTTTGTGAATTTGCTATCAAATGTAGGTTATGAAAGATTCTATCAAAACCAACAGTATGTGCGTTAAATTCATTTAAAAATTGTTCAATTGGATGTGTCATAATTTATATCTCCTTAAAAAGCAAGTTATTTCATTTGAGAACCCTACATAGGCATCCTCAATTGATATATGGAGGTATAATTTAAAATTTCAAGTTATTGTATGACTTCAAGTAGACCTGCAGCACCCATCCCGCCACCGACACACATTGTGACAACGACATATTTAGCTTTACGTCTTCTACCTTCAAGAAGTATATGGCCTGCAAGGCGAGAACCGGTCATGCCATATGGGTGGCCAATCGAAATACTACCACCGTTTACATTGAGTTTTTCTATATCAATGCCTAATTGATCTTTACAATAAATTAATTGGGAGGCAAATGCTTCATTTAGCTCCCATAGATCGATATCATCCATTGTAAGGCCGTGCTGTTTTAAGAGTTTTGGAACAGCATAAATAGGCCCAATTCCCATTTCGTCCGGTTTGCACCCTGCAACTACGAAACCTCTAAAGTATCCCAGAGGATTAATATTGTGTTTCTCAGCATAGGTTGCACTCATCAGTAGACAAGCTGATGCGCCATCAGCCATTTGAGAGGCATTACCAGCTGTTATAAAGTGATTTTGCCCTCTTACTGGTTGTAGACTCGAAAGTCCTTCTAAAGTAGTGTCAGGCCGATTACATCCATCTTTATCCACTAACACATCTTCGATGAGTAGCTCATTGCTTTTAGGGTCCTTTACAGCCATCTTTGTTGTCATGGGTACAATTTCGTCTTTAAATAAATCAAGAGATTGTGCATTGGCAGTTCGTTGCTGGCTTAATAGGGCATATTTGTCTTGATCTTCCCTTGAAATGTTATATCGTGATGCAACGATATCAGCAGTATCGATCATAGTCATCCATAGTCCAGGAACCTCGCTTGCTAAAGGTGGGTAAATGAAATGATTCTGATTTAAGGTTGCTTGAACGAGTGATAATGATTCAACACCGCCACCAATGGCCACATCAATCCCATCATGCATAATACGTTGTGCTGCAAAAGCAATGGCTTGAAGTCCTGAAGCACAGTATCGATTGACAGTAGCACCAGTTGTAGTAAAGGGACATCCTGCTGCAATCGCAGCATTTCTTGCGATGTTATGACCTGTCGCTCCTTCAGGTAATCCGCAGCCTAGAATAACATCTTCAATGCATGAAAGTTCAATGTTTGATCGTTCTGCAGTAGCTTTAATACAGTGCGCACTCATGGGTATTCCGTGTGTAGCGTTAAGTGCTCCCCGAAAACTCTTAGTAAGTCCAGTTCTAGCAGTTGAGGCAATGACAATGTCCTTTTTCATGATAAATCCCTTTGACGTATTAAAATTATAGTGTATTTATTAACAAAAATAATTTTTCATCTATAATATAGCGTAATGGAGTGCTAATGTTATGGAAAATAAACACGAACCGATTGAATTGAAAATTGCACCTGGCGGTATTGCTGTATTGTGGATGAGTCATCCTCCGGTCAATACGTTGAACCAGGAATTAAGGGATGCGCTATTTTCAAATCTTCAGTCTCTTGAAAAAGATAAAAATGTTCAAGCCATTATTCTCGCAGCAAAAAACAATATGTTTTCAGCTGGTGCAGACATTAAAGAATTTCAATCAGGATTTAAGGGAGCATCTTTGGAAGACATCCAGAACGCTCTTGAACAAAGTAAAAAGATTACCATAGCTGCAATTCATAAAGCGGCATTAGGCGGCGGATTAGAAATTGCATTGGCATGTCATTATCGAGTTGCAGATCCAATTGCAACGTTTACATTACCTGAAGTCACACTCGGTATTATACCAGGCGCGGGTGGAACACAACGATTACCACGTTTAATTGGAATCCAAAAAGCATTAGAGATGATTGTCTCAGGTCGTCCATTAAGTGCAAAAAAAGGAAAAGAGTATGGTTTAATTGATGAGCTATTTAAGGATCGTTTAATCGAAAATGCCATTGAGTTTGCTACCAAGTTGCTAAAAAAAGCTAAGTCAGCGATACGTAAAACATGCGATATGAATGTTAAGTTGAAAAATCAATCAGTGCAATCGTTAGAAAAAGGGATTCAAAACGAGGTGAACAAAATCGCTCGGAAAGTTGGTTTCATTGCACCAAAATCGTGTGTGGAATCGGTTTTAAATACAATTGATCTTTCCTTTAAAGATGGGATTGCTCATGAAAGAGATTTATTTTTTAAAGCTGTTCTAAGCGCAGAGTCTCAGGCGTTACAACATGTTTTCTTCTCTCAAAGAAAAGCATGCAAGCCAATAGATATTAATTATGGAAATACGGCCTCATTCCATCATGTTGGAATTGTTGGAGGTGGTTTAATGGGTGGTGGTATTGCAATGACTGTTATAAATGCTGGTATTCCAGTGACTCTCATTGAAACCAGCGAGGAAAAACTAGAGAAAAGCTTTGCAAATATTAAGAAAAATTATGAGATTTCGGTAAAAAATGGCCGATTTACAAGTAAAGAAGTTGTTGAACGTCTATCAATGATCAATGGATCGGTTGATTTTGGCGATCTCAGATATTGTGATCTTGTCATTGAAGCCGTGTATGAAGACATTGAATTGAAAAAAGCAATATTTCAAAAATTGAATACCGTATGTGCTCCAAATACGATTTTAGCCTCAAATACATCAGGGTTAGATATCAATGAATTAGCCAAAGAAGTAGATCGAAAAGAAAAGGTATTGGGTTTGCACTTTTTCTCACCAGCGAATGTGACTAAATTACTTGAAGTTGTAAAAACAGATAAGACCTCTGATCATGTTATCAATACAGTGTTAGCTTTTGCAAAAGCAATAAAGAAAAATGCTGTTGTTGTTGGTGTTTGCCCGGGGTTTGTCGGTAATCGTATGATTTTTAAATATGTTGATCGCGCATATGAACTTGCTCTGAAAGGAATAAAGCCTCATTTAGTGGATGAGGTAATACAAGGTTTTGGTTTTCCAATGGGGCCATTTGCAATGATGGATTTAACAGGGTTAGATCTTGGTTGGAAAAATACATTAGAGGCCGATGATTTACGTGATGTCATGTGTATGCATGATCGGTTAGGTCAGAAAAACAGGAAAGGTTTTTATGATTATAAAGATCATCGAAAAGGCGTTCCAAGTGATGAAGCTAACCAATTAATACAAGAGTTTGCAAGAATTAAACAAATTGAACCATGTCAATTTGATGATTCACAAGTGCAAACTCAGTTGCTACTAGCTTTAATCAATGAAGGGTTTAAGATTCTCGAAGAGGGCATTGTGAAGCGTCCAAGTGACATTGATGTAATCTATGTATATGGATATGGTTGGCCTGCATACAAGGGTGGACCAATGTACTACGCTCAAAAGTTAGGACTACATAAAGTATTAGAGCAACTATCTGAGTTAAAAGACAAACACGGGGATTTTTGGACCCCAGCACCTTTATTAGAACACCTTGTTGAGACTAAAATGCGTTTGAAAGATTGGGTTATGGATCACTCAAGAAATTGATGCTAAAGCGTTAAAAAATGATTAAATTATCTATTTGAACTATAATTATAGTATTCAAGAAGAGGTATAATAATAATGAAAAATCATAATTTACTTTTAACAGTTGGAATTATTGTTGTTCTTGGTGTTTTATATGTGTTCTTCTCATCCGATGGATCCTCAGATATGAAAGAAGTCGGGGAAGACGTACCACCCATTGCTGATATCGTCAAAGATGTTGACGGTGATGGTGATGTTAAAAAAGATACTGAAGGATCGCAAGATGATAAATCATCTAAAGATGACAAAGCATCTGATGATAAGAAAGACTAAATTAATTTAACTTAGAAGGAATTACTCTGAAAATTCTAAACATCAGTAAAAGGTACATGGTATTTCAACAGGGTAGCTAATTGAAAATGTAGTTGCCCTGTTACATTATGAGAATAAGATATGTCTACTACAAACGAGTTTAA
>MDTB01057667.1_pt1 | contig 14324 bp, 20 predicted proteins | sample 811161 | NCBI WGS metagenome assembly MDTB01 (sample SAMN05326650, study PRJNA326480) | marine metagenome | isolation source: seawater | place: Mediterranean Sea | collected 2009
CGTTAGGCCACATCATTATAATGCTGGTTTAGCGCCAAATGAATCTGAGGTTAGATACCAAGATTCTAAAACTGTGGCCAAAATTAGTTGACCACTACAATTAGCTAACCCCGTAAGTCCATCTGTAAAAGAAAACATCCGCAACTGTGCTTCTATCTGTTTTCGACAACTAATATTACGCACCATAGAAATCAAATATTTTTGATCATCAATCGTTATCATTGAAGCAGAAACTTCAACAAAAAGTAGCTCTCCGTTTTTGGTTTTGCACGTTAATTCATTTGACCAGCCAGCTCCTTTTGCCAAGACTTGATTTGCAAACTCTTCTAACAAGTCCATCTCTTTAGGATGGATATCGGAAATCCTCATTGTAAGTAACTCATCTCTGGAGTAACCCAACATTTTCGTTGCTGAAGGATTCACATCTATAATCCTATTTTCATCTAATAAAAGAATGAAAATTCCATCATTAGAAAATTCAAATATTTTTTGTGATAACTCACTTTCGTTTAATGCTAGCAAAGGTAAAGTCCTTTCGGATATATTGTTAATTCATAAGACACTTAAAACCAAGTACTGAATAATGAACTTGTTAGCTTCAATACTAAGCAGAATCAAACAGGCATACTCATGATCTCTTTGTAACCTTCAATTGCCTTGTTTCTAATTTGAATAGCCGCATCAGAACCTATACCAGCTTTAGATCTTGCAATCATTACATCTGCTAACGTTACACTTCTATCTCCTAATTCAAATGCTGTAGTTTTCTTTCCTGCGTCTTTATGTAAATCATTTACAGTATTGAGGGCGTTTGACAATAAGTCACCAAAATTATTGGTTGTGTTGTTAACAATATTATCGTTATTTTGTGGCTTTGCTATGGCTTCAAGAGACATGCTCTGCATCTGGGCCAAAAGGGAATTATTTATGGTGGTCATGATTATTTCTCAGGTGTCAATATGTCGTCATAGGTCCTTCTGTTCCTGCAACTACAATGCCAACAATAAATTTAAACCCTTAAAAATCAACAACTAAGGTGTGAGTTAATCCTATGTTTAATTCTTATATTTTATAAACTATTTACTCTTGCTTCCTACAAAATTGTAAATTGGCACCCAAATCAATGCGAAATACCAACCGTATAAATAGCTTTCTAGCAGACCTAAAAAGAAACTTTTCCAACTTATCCATTCAAACCCTGGCAATAACTTTAGCCAAGTTGAGTACATTGCGTGTTGAGGAAAGAGCAAATCAAAAATAACGCACAAGGTAAAACTTATGGCTATAAATGAACTTGTCGCATGTCCAAATGCAGATAGTGAGATCTTATGGTTCATTAGTTTTCTCCGTTGATTTTTCTGCATTAGTATTACGCTCTTTAATAAATCTTTCAGGTTCAAGGTCAAAAGTATCAAGACAATCTTTAGAGCAAAAACGATATAAGTGCCCATCTTGGAGTTTTCCATAACCTTGATCATCTCCAACTTTACGGCCACAAACAGGATCTACGAAAGAATCATTTATGTTCTTTTCCTCATGATGACCGTGGGCCATATGAGCACCACAGCCGTGACGCATCATGAAATAAAAAAGTCCAGCGAATAGTAAAAATGAAAATAAACCTTCCATAACAAGACTCCTAGTAAGGTGTGAAAATAAAAAAACGTGGCACCAAACTACTCGTACCACGTAATAGGATATTCATCATTGAATTAACAAGACTAAATCGTGTTTCTTAACGACACCTTCTAACACGCTAACTTTTGCAAAATGATCATCAACAAGTTCTTCAACTCTTACCTGACCTGTTTTTTGCCGTTTGAAGAAATCAGCTCCTTCTTCATTATCGTCATTCATTACATAACTGTAAGATTCTAAAATTTGCCCCACCTGTGCACCATCATCTAGGCCAACACAAACATATATGTCCCCATCAGTTACAGAGATTACTTGGCCGCGCATTAGATACCTATGCGAAAAATCGCTATTTGCACAACCAGAAACAATCAAGCCAAAAACTACAACGACAACTAATTTAGAAATTTTGTTTAACATATTATTTTCCTTTTATTTATTTGGTCATTAGTATCGAATTATTATTTAATTCGATACTATTTAAATGAATAAAAACAAGATTACTTACAAACTACATTTTCTATTTGTTTAATTGCACCATATCGTGTTTTTTTACATTTCCTTCTATCACTTTTACTTTGGCATAGTGTTCATTAATTATTTTTTCAATTTTAACTTTGCCAATATTTTTTCTTTCGAAAGTCTCATCTCCTTCCCCAAAGTTGCCTGTTTCAAAAAATCGATAGGCAGTTAATTCTTGTCCAACTTCTGCTCCATCATCTAAGCCAAGGCATACAACCATATTATCAGTTGACGATGAAACAACTTGACCTCTCATTAAGTAATTATGTGAGAAATTACTGTTTGCACAGCCCGTAAGTACAATTGCAAAAGCAACTAAAGCTATTTTTTTAGATATATTTTTTAACATGATATTTTCCTTTTTGAGTTTAAGATTAACGCTTTCTTTTAATTGAACCTGGAGGAGTTTTATGACAGCTCCATGGCTCATGTTTGAAATTATCCTTTACATTTTGATCACAAAATTTGTAATAACTTTCCTTAGTATGAGTCCACCAATCATCGTGTATATCTACACCATGCTTTCTGATAACTTCCTCTATACCATCAAGGTCCAAATTGACAGCATCGTAAGCCAAATGAATTTATTCCTCTTTTCTATTGAATGAAACTTCATCTAGGCCGAACATTTGATCTATTTCTTCAATCAAAGCATCAATATTTTCACTAGTTACATTTGATAGTTTCAGGTTTCTAACGACCAAATTATTTTCTCTAACTCCAACTCTATGATCTAAATCCGTCATCACGGCCTCCTTTAGTGGTTGTGTTTATTTGTTGATTTCTTACCAGACATTTTGCTTGACCCCATTTTAGGCATCATATTGCTCATCATCTCAAGATGATGTTCTGCCATCTTTATTTGTTGCTCAATGGGCTTGTCAGCCATTCTTCTGTGCATTATTTGCATCATTTTAATCATAGATTTTCGATGCTTATGCATTATTTCTTGCTGCTTTTCAGGATCACTTTCTTGCTTTACTGATAACATTTGCTGCTTCATCGCAAGCATGTTGTTATGCATTTTTTCCATATTTTCATGGGACATTGCCATATTGTTATGCATGCCTTTTTTCATCTCTGCACCAATAGCTGAAGCACCAATAGTGGTAGACAAAATGCTTATAACAGCGACTAAATTAACTAATTTCTTCATTTGATTTTCCTTGTGTTTTATTTGAAAAATTGGGTATCCAAGCTGGAGTTTTAGACATATAGTTCAAGTATTCATCACCAAATTCACTGATAACCTTGGCTTCTTCCTTATTGGCAAGTCGAACGTATACTACGAGTAATATTGGAAACATTACTACGGTCGGTATTGTTGGCCATTGAAGTAGAAAACCAAACATGATTAGAATAAAGGCGACATATTGGGGATGACGACAACGTGCATACCAACCTGACACAGCTAACGTGCCAGTCTTTTGAGCTTGATGAAGTACGTTCCATGCAGATGAAAGAATAAAAAATCCAGAAACAATTAGGACATTACTTGCAATATGTAGGGGATCCCAATGTGCATTACCTTCAAATCCAAAAATGGTATGCAATAAATGACCATTATCATGAGCTAAAAAATCTATTCCTGGATAGTTTTCAGTCAACCAGCCTGATAGAAAATATATAGTTAATGGAAATCCATACATTTCTGTAAATAGAGCAACGATGAATGCAGAAAAAGCACCTAAAGTTCGCCAATCAGTTTTTGTTTGTGGCTTTGCAAAACTAAATGCAAAAAAGATAAAAATTGCTGAATTCAAAAGCACTAATGTCCACATGCCATAATCAGATTCACCGTTCATTGTCACTCTCCGTCTTATTACTTTCTTCTCTACCTGTTTTTAAACCTTCCAAATACCCATCTCTGTAAGCTTCATTTTTATCTGTCAGCTCTTGAAATGTTTCTGGCTCTTTTGGTGCTGAAGCTTCTTCTTCATGACCTTTATGGTCACCATGCCCGTGACTACCATGCATAAATACATGCATTAACGGACACAATAAAAGAATTAAGAATGGTAAATATTCAAAAAAATGTTGCTGATGCTCAACTAATAAGAAGTAGCTGGCAGCCCCTATTAAACCAAGTGCTGCCCATCCTGTAGGTGTTGACCAAAAAGATTTTTGTTTATTGCTCATGTTCGTCCTCCAAATATTCCTACTCAACGATCAAAGTGCCGCTATACATCTTCATTGGACAATGAAATGGATACTGACCCGGTGCCATAGAAGGTAATTCAATCGCTTTATTTTCATCAACAGGTAACTCTTCACTGACTTCAAAATCAGGAAAAATGACTGTTGCTGCACAAGGACTCCCGTCTTTTCGAAGAAAATTGAGAGTCGTTTCTTTACCTTTTGCTACTATTATTCTAGAGGGGTCATAAACACCGTTGTTTACGATAACGGTTACACTTTCCATAGTAGAATCAATTGCTTTTGCTGGTTTATATAACCAAAACCACCAGATAATTAACGCTATAAGTACCAACCCAAATAAATTAATGATCATCATGTCATTTCTTCCTTTTCTTTAATGTTCTTGCGGCTTAAACAACCTCAATCGATTTGCATTACTCACAACCGTTAGTGAAGAGAAAGCCATTGCAGCACCTGCAATTACTGGGTTTAATAACAATCCAAAAAATGGATAAAGTAGACCTGCTGCAAATGGAACCCCTGCAACGTTATAAATAAATGCACCAAACAGGTTTTGTTTGATATTCCTAAGCGTTGCCTTACTGACAGCTATTGCATCAGCTAAGCCATGGAGTGATCCTCTCATCAAGGTGATATCAGCACTCTCAATTGCCACATCGGTCCCAGTGCCAATGGCGAATCCAACATTGGCCAATGCCAATGCTGGGGCATCATTAATACCATCTCCTGTCATACCAACGATTTCATTTTGGGCTTGTAATTCCGCCACTTTATTTGACTTATCTTCTGGAAGTACCTCAGCAAACACTTCTTTTATTCCGACTTTTTTTGCTACTGCATTTGCAGTAGCTCTATTATCGCCAGTAAGCATAACTACTCTGATACCACTGTTTTGTAGCCTTTTGATTGCTTCAATAGAGTCTTCTTTGATTGGATCAGATACAGCTATAATTGCTGCAAGTTTATTATCTATAGCGAGGTACATTGGTGTCTTAGCTTCATCAGCTAATTTTTGTGCTTTTGAGACAAATTCTCCTAAAAACACGCCTTTTTTAAACATCAACTTTTGATTACCGAAGAGTAAATGATGATCTTCAAGTTTTGCCTCTATACCGTGTCCAGCTATAGCTTGAAAATCACTTATATCTTCAGGATCGATCTCTTGTGCTATCGCGGAATCAACAATAGCCTGTGCAAGTGGATGCTCAGATCTGCTTTCAATACTAGAGGCTATCGTTAAGATATATTTTTCTGTATAGGATTTATCAGCAACGAGAATATCGGTTACCGTAGGAGAACCTTCTGTAATAGTCCCCGTTTTATCGAGAATCATCGCGGTAATTTTTGATGCTGTTTGTAACGCTTCTCCATTTCTAATCAAAACTCCAGCTTCGGCAGCCTTACCTACACCAACCATCACTGACATTGGTGTAGCCAAACCTAAAGCACAAGGGCAAGCAATAATTAAAACCGTGGTTGCTGAAACAACCGCAAAGGCTAACGCGGGATCAGGACCAAAGTTAAGCCATACCAAAGCGCTAATAATAGAGATGATCATAACAACGGGCACGAAATAGGCAGATATAGCATCTGCTAAGCGCCCAATTGGTGGCTTAGAGTTTTGTGCTCTTTTCACCATATTAATAATTTGTGCTAACGCAGTATCTTTACCTACTCTTGTCGCTTTAAAAAGAATTGAACCCGTCTTATTTAGTGTTCCTGCAACGACCTCATCTTCTTCTTCTTTTGCGACAGGCATAGGTTCCCCTGTTAACATGGACTCATCTATCGAAGTGTGCCCCTCTATGACTAGGCCATCCACAGGAATTTTTTCTCCTGGGCGTACTCGAACAATGTCATTTAATAAAACTTGCTCAATAGCAATATCAACTTCTTTCTTATCACGAACTACTCGTGCTGTTTTTGCTTGTAACCCAATTAAACGCTTAATTGCTTCGCTTGTTCTTCCTCGCGCTTTTACTTCTAATGCTAACCCTAAATCAATCAATCCGATGATCATTGCAGTAGCTTCAAAATAAACATGCCTTGCCATTTCTGGAACAGCCATGGGAAAGAAAACAACTACCATAGAATAAATCCATGCAGTACCTGTTCCCAGAGCAATTAACGTATCCATATTTGCACTATGATTTACAAAAGATTTCCAAGCACCAACATAAAAATGCTTACCTGCAAAATACATAATGGCTGCACATAAGATCCCTATAAATAACCAAATACCACGTTCCAACGTAGTTTCAACGTAGTTTCAACAGTCATTGGGCCACCTGCAATACTATAAATCATCAACGGTACGCCAAGGCCCAAGGCTATCCACATTTGTCTCATTAGACTTGTATAGTATTTTTGATCTGCAATCTCCTTCTCATCTAATAGTTCATCATCACTTGTATCTTCTGCACTCCTTGCGTTGTATCCTATTGATTCTATGGCTTGCACAAGATCCTCTGAATCAACTTCTCCATCAACAACAACAGTCCTCAATGCAAAGTTCATCTGAGCATTTTCTACGCCATTAACGTTTTTCAATGCTGTTTCTATTTTTCCTACACAGCTTGCACACCCAGCTCCATCAATAATCAACTCTTGAGCTTTGGTGTCTTTAATACTACTCTCTATGCTATTCATCATTACCTCCTTGAATTAAATGACAGAGCATATCTCCTGTAGGTGATTTATCAGGTTTACTCTTCCAGTCATCAATTGCATTTCTTAAGACATTCCTCAATGCTAATGCATCATTAAATTTTTTCTCTGTTTCAGCCAATCTATGCTCAACGATTTCCCGAACCAAAGGACAAGCTGTGCTGCCATTATCAGCAACTAACAGGATTTCTTTGATCTCTTCAACTGAGAAATCTAATTGTCTGGCACTAAGAATAAATTTCAGTCGCTGTTGAGCTTGTTGGTTGTAACTCTTATAACCATTTTCAGTATTCTTAATAGGCATGATAAGTCCAATCCTACTGTAGTAGCGGACTGTATCAGGCGTTGTATTCAATACTTTTGCAAGCTGAGATACTTTCATCCCATCATTCCTTATTCAAATATATAAACAGGGTATTTCTAAAACCTATGTTTAGCTTACGACTGTGTCTAAGACACAGGTCAAGTCATAATCTAAAAGGATTTAAAAAACTGCTAAGCCTAGGATGCAATAGCTAACAATGGGAGAATTAACTACCAAAATTAGGCTTAACAGCTTAAAAAGGTTGAATCGATATGCGTATTTAATGTCTATTCTTTTTTGCACCTTCATTTAACGGTAAACATATTTAAAAACAATATGTTTACCGCAACTATTCAACAGCTATAGTTAAGTTTTTACTCCTTTAAAAAACCTATAATTGCCTTAATATCTTCTTTATTCATCGGATATTTAGGCATAGCTGAAGCCGCATTGTTAAATTTCGGATCTATTAGTTTTTTCAAGACAAACGATTCTCCTTTACTTGCGACGACTCCATCTAATGCTGGACCCAACTTACCACCTTCTCCCTTAATTTGATGACAACCTTGACACCCAAATTGGGTAACCAGTTCCTCTCCCGATTTTTTGGGAGCATTTGGTTTTGTATACTCTTCAGCATTTCTAACATCCGCTGTCAATGTGCTGGCTAAAAAGGCTTCTACAGCAAGTGCTTCTTTTCCCGTTAAATGTGCTTTTGCTCGCATATGTGGCATCACCACAGACCATTCCCTTTTAGATAGCTCTTCCGCAGGACGAGCATTGTGACAACGACCACAGTTTTCACTGTATACTTTCGCACCTTCGGCAACTAACGAAAGATCACTAGCATGCTGTGCGTTTACTGAAAATGTGCTGACGGTTAACGTAATCACAGGTAATAAAAATTTAAGTAAATTCATGAGTGTTCTCCTTAAAATCCAAAAGCTAGTTGTAAGAAAATTCGGTCATCAGGTACGGATGTATGACTCGCTTCTTCGTTTTCTATTGAAGTGCTTTCCGCGCCTAGCTTCAATACTGCACTAGGTTCTAACCAATAATTTACACCGTAGTATATTCGACTTCCGGTTTTACCTCCATCTTCTTCAAAATCATGTTCAACACTGCCATCGAAATCAGACTCAGTATCAGAGTAGCGTACAACAAACTCAACAGGATTTAGCCAAGCTTTACCTAGCTGTCTTGCTTGCCAAGTACCTTGAATGTACCAACCACTTTTATCGAAGTCTTTTACCCACTCTTCACCATGGCCTTCTTCTTCGCCCTCGTCTTCACCTTCTGTTTCCGCTGTAGAACCAAAAATTTCCCCTCTTACACTGGAGTAACTTCCAACCCAGTTAAAGTCTATGTTATATGCGCTATAATTTAGATCTCCATCGTCACTATACGCCCCACTATAATAAGACATCCCTATTTCCCATTCAGGTAAAAACGCGTAGGCTATTCTTCCCCCAAATGCCATAGAGTCATTGTTATCACCATTTTTTGATTCAATTTCGACACCGCCACCATGGTCACCAGCTTCCTGGCGAGGACCACTTACTGCGTAAAAATCGGTAAATATTCGTCCTGCATCACCGAGATCCCAAGTATTTGAAACGTTAACACCTGTATCATTCATAATATAGGTAACGCCAGCTAAAGAACCATTACCTCCATGTCCTCCATATATGCCTGGGTTACTAGCGGCTTTATTTATCCAACTAGGATGTATGTTTGCACCAAATTGGCCAAAAGGTAGTAAAAACTTACCCGCAGTAATAATGGTATTGTCGTTAAAGAAGTAATGCATGTTTGCATATTCTAATACAGTCTCTGTTTCCCCTTCTGATGTCGTAGCAAACTCAAGCTCCGCTTCAATATGGATCTTTTCAGATAATTGAAACAAGAAAATAGGCACAAATCGTGCTACTACATTATTTTGAATATCATTGCCTGCTTCATCTTTCATATTTGGCTGGTCTATATAAGTTACGTCACCGTAACCAGCCAATGCTAAACGACCTATATCTAAAGCAGAGTTGTCTTGTGCACTTGCAGTTGTCATCGTTGACATTAAAACGGCCGCAGCAACAGCCGAATAGAGAGGTACCTGTTTCATGGTATCACCTTAGTATTTTATTTCAGTATGTTTTATTTTTCACACTGAGTTTATTTAAAAATAAGAATTAGTTATAGAGCAAAAAGAACACACTTTGCTTTTAGTCAAAGCCACTTTAGTTTTCATGTTGCTCTAAATTTTTTGGATTAATGGAAGTAATCTACCTAAAAATAGGCACACTGATCCCATATTAAGCTATGATTGGTGGGCGATACGGATTCGATTGGGGTTGTGATATAAAGTTTTGAATTAGGCTATTAGCAGCCTTCGAAATTACAGGTAGAAAACCAGGTATATTGATGTCTTGAACTATTGTGGAGTTTGCATCATTTATGTGCTCAGATATACAATCACAATCTATACACTGGCAGTTATCCATTTCTTTTGAGTCATGATTAGCATGCTTACTTTCAGGTATTTCAGCTTTTTCTTGGTGCTCACTATCATGATGATGATCATGGATATTAACAGTTTTGTTTAGAGATGATAGTGCATTAGAGGTGATGGCCATTTCAGAACACAAATGAATAGCTGTAGCAAATACTTGTCCATTTAAAGACAAATATATAAAAATACAAAATAGCCAACTCAAACGTTGTCCCATGGACAGCTCTATCCTCACTAGTATGTTACGTCACTATAAACTTATAGCATATTTATTCTGGTAATATTGATTGAAATCAAGCATTCAAACAATCCCTTAAAATAATTATGGTTACTCTCATTCATCATCCAATTAACCATGTGGTGCAGGTACAGACCAGAGAATTACAAATACGAGAGAAGCAGCTATGAACGCGCTCCCAATGATTTTTAGCCATACTCTCCCTGTTTTATTCTGGTATTTAAGCAATAGCATTATTGTAATTAGCGTCTGGACTAAGTAATAAAGAGCAAATCCTTTAGAAGCGAAGTTAATTATTTCAAAAACATTCGAAGTCCAGACCAAAATAATTGCTAAAATGACCACTAACATGTATCCCATATTAGTTGAAATTTTAGACTTGAGAAGCTCTCTAACTAGACCTCCACCACCGATTGTATCGGCTAGTGCAGCACTTAGTTGGCTTGCTGTTGCAGCAATTAAAAGCAGAATAGGTAAGACCCAAACAGCTTTGCCTAATGTATGGCTAATCGTAGTTTCATTTAATTCAACAATAGGAAATTCTAAAAATATTGGACAGGTTAAACCTATAAAAATGACATATAGTACGATTGCGATCCCTTGTGAATATTTGACTGCCTTTATACGTTGAGTTGCTGAATATTCTGCCCCCATAAAACGAGTTGTTTCGAACCCTTGTGTAACCATCAGCATTCCAGCCAGCATACTAATTATTTCGAATTTACTTAAACTCTGAGTAGCTGAATGTTCAAACCAAGCCTTACCTGTCGATATGTCATAAGTAAACAAAGCAACCAATACACCAACTATAATAGAAAGTTTGATGGTCACAGCATAAAGCTCTATAGCTTCTAAACCCTTCGCACCTCTAATCCAAGCTACAGCCATTATCGAAAGTAATACCGCAGTTGTGGCAACTCTTACAATATACAAATTTTCAATACCAAGGCGGTCAAAAACAAATGCAGAAAACAGACTGATATAAAAAGCGACAGATATTGCATATGCCCCTCCAAGAAACCATTGACCAACCTGTTCAAGCTTTACAATAGATCCACTAGGGTTTTCAACTAAATATGGCTCAGCATGAAGTATATTGAAGCGAATAATAGCTCCCAAAGCTAATGAAAACAGTGATAAAACTACAATTCCAGCTAATGCCCACTTTCCCATAGTGGCATGCAGTAGTGGTGCAACAATTAAAAATCCACTGCCAATGATTGAGGCTAAGGGAGTTACGGTCGCCCTCCATTGTTGCGAAAAGCGAAATCGTTTATTAAACAAAACTATAACTACAACTAATGAAAAGAAAATTGCAATACCGTTATGCAACATACTTCATACTCCTAAGATTAATGATGTTTATACCAGCCAGCTTTTTTAATGTCATTCCAAGAGGTATTTTGGTGACAAGCAAAACATTCTTCTACAGGTGCTTTGTGCTCCCCTGCAACCTTTGCAGATATCTTTTTAAAATGTTTCATATAGTGGCTAGGTGGTGCCTCATGGCATTGATTACAGTCGTTTGACTTGTTTGATGGGTGAACAAATGAAGATAGAGACCACTGTTCAGTGCTATGACATTGAACACAATCATCTGAAAACAACCCAAAATGCCTATCATCGTTAGCATGACAAGTAGCACAATTAAGCAACGCTTCTTTTGTACTAACATGCGGATTAATAAGTAGCGGATCCACTTTCCGATTATCCGATAACATTTCTTTGAAAAGCTTTTGCACAGCCGTGCCTTGATCAAACGGGGTATTATCTTCCGGTAACATGCGTAAACCTATATCAGAGAGTGCCTCATGATCCATTTTAGATATACGTGCTGCTTTTCCTTGATGCTCCATATGACATGAATTACATTCAGCTATATCGACATGAAACAAAGTAGGCTGACGCTGGATTATTTGAGTATCATTGGCATGGCAAACAACGCAATTTTCACGCGTAACCCCCGTTATTGGCGTATGGCAACTTTGACAATCATCTTCTAAAAAGGAATGAGCTTCACTTAAATCTCCAGGGATAACGGTCATTTCCCAATTTACATCGGGTAACTCACTCGAATGGTAATAGTGACTTATCAACGCAGCTATAATCACTGCTATAATTCCACCAAAAATATATTTGATCATAACCACCTCAAGCCAAAATAAATTTCAGCAGTTATATGAAAAATTATTAGCACATATAAGATCATGGAAATAGATATATGAAACTTTAACCACCGTTTGAACCAAAGCTTCGCTGTATCATGAATACGAATGCTGTAATCAATATCTGATATTGCATCGACCAATCGCAAAATTCTTCTCTCATTGCTAGTTCGACTTAAGCCAAGACTAGATGAAAAGAGTGATGGAGAGTGTGAGTTTAAATCACTTGGCATAGCGTTAATATGTTTCGAACAAAATCGTTCATGCAATTCAATTTTTTCATCTTTTAATTGATTTTTTAATTCTTCTTTTAGTTTTTTCTTATCTTTTAATTTTGATGATATTAAGCTAAGTATGTATCGCCCAATGAAGCCACTAATCGCAACTAGCATCATTAAGAGCACCAATAAAATACCAATTAAACTATCAAAACGGTGAGCGCTATGTAGTAATCCTATGATTGGTCCTATCACCCCAGCATAGATATGCCAAACCAATAATGTTGACATAGGAACCTTCTTGGTCACCCAGGTTTTTATTGATTTATTTCTCTTGATCACTAAGTAAATTAAAGGAAAAAACATCAAAAAGGCGGCTATTATTCCGAGCATGCTCCCACTAAAACTGCCAGGAAAACGTGGTGAACTGTGCCAAACAAATCCACCCCATAGCACGATCATCAGCAACACTAAACTGGCAACAATTGTTCGTTCTTGATTTGCCATCACTTTATACCTCCACTTTTACAGGGGTTTTGGGTATTGATTGACAAGCTAATACATAACCATTTTCTTTATCATCTTCCTCTAGGCCATCATCCACATCCATTTCTACTTGCCCTTCGAGCAACTTGACTTTACATAAGCCACAGCTTCCTGCTCTACAAGAGCTATCAATATCAACATCTAAATTTTCTGCAACATCAAGAATGCTTTCTCCTTCTGCTGCTTTTGCATGTTTATTTGACTGAGTAAAGGACACTTCAAAACCATTATTAATAGCTTCAGCTTTGATACTGGTATTTTTATCTATATTCCCCATGATAGGACTTTGTGGTTTATTTTCTTTCTTCACAGGGCTACTACCACCAAAACCTTCAATTTTCACTCTTTGAGGCATCATACCTAACTCAATAAGCATATTTTTCATAGCATCCATCATCGGTGGAGGCCCACAGATGTGAGCAGTTTTTTCCGATAGCTCTGGAACAAAGTCGTTTACCAATTGAGAAGTAAATCTACCTTGAGGTCCCATCCAAGCAGTTCCTTCAACTCGTGTCATGCTCACTAAGACATGTAAGTTTTTATGACGAGATTGTAAATACCTTAATTCTCGTTCGAAAATAAAGTCATTTGATGTTCTTGCACAAAAAAGAAAATAGATATTTCCTTTCCAACATGTAGAGGTTAAATATCTGACGGCACTCATCATGGGGGTAATCCCAACGCCACCAGATACTAAGACAATGTTCTCTTCATTATTTCCGTTGAAGTAGAACTTACCATTAGGTGCTTTTATTTCAAGCGCATCTCCTATGCAAACGTTGTCGTGCATGAAGCGAGAGACTAAGCCTTGCTCCTCTCTCTTTATTGTTACTTCAAAATAATCTCTCTGAGTGGGTGACGAGGCAATGGTATAAGAGCGTTTTATTACTTTAGGCTGATCAGGGATATTGAGAGAAAAAGTAACAAACTGGCCTGGCTCATAATTAAATGGTAGAGGTTCCCCAGCTAAAGATGCCAATCTAATAGTTTTTACATCATGTGTTTCATTAAATATTCCTATGACATGCACAGTACCAGTGAAAACGCCCTTTTTCTTTGAAGTAAAATCAGTAGATTCATTACTAGTAACCAATGCTCCATTCAACTCACTAGACTTATCAAACGTGGGGCTAGTGTTTAAATTTTCAGAAACTTCTTTCTTATTTTCATTTTCTATCACTTGCGGCTCATTGACAGGAGCTATCTTTAATTCTTCTAACAGCGCAGATGCTCGTCTCATTTTATAGGCGTATACCCAAATAAAGTGAGCGTCTAGCGAACTACACCTATGTTTTAAAATTCCAGGGTAACAAGCTGTCGATATCGGGCTCAGGCTGGCACAGTTCATCAAGGCAAGCACAGA
>MDTB01047201.1_pt1 | contig 14322 bp, 15 predicted proteins | sample 811161 | NCBI WGS metagenome assembly MDTB01 (sample SAMN05326650, study PRJNA326480) | marine metagenome | isolation source: seawater | place: Mediterranean Sea | collected 2009
ATTAAAAAATAATTCTTTGATATCTAAGATTTATTCTGAAAAAAAAATCAAAGAAAGACACAGACATAGGTATGAAGTGAATATAGAGTATAAAAATGATTTTGAAAAAAAAGGTCTAATTTTTTCTGCAATGTCTCCAGACGGTACACTTCCTGAAATAATTGAATTAAGAAATCACCCTTGGTTTATTGGTGTCCAATTTCACCCTGAATTTAAATCACGTCCATTTACACCACATCCTTTATTTGCATCTTTTATTAAAGCAGCGGGAGAAAATGGGAGGAAAAACTAATGGTAAGTAAATCTGTCAAATGTGGAAAATTGAATATTTCAAATACAGACCGATTCACTTTAATCGCTGGACCTTGCCAATTAGAAAACGAAAAACATGCTCTCGATGTTGCTACTGAATTAAAAAAAATTACTGATGAATTGGGAATAGGTTTTATTTATAAAACATCTTTTGATAAAGCCAACCGAACCAGTTTAAATAGCAAGAGAGGGGCTGGCCTTGAAAAATCTTTGCCAGTTTTCGATAAAATCAGAAAACAAGTTGGTGTTCAATTATTAACAGACGTACATACAGTTGAACAATGCAAAATTGTTTCTAAACACGTAGATGTTTTACAGATACCAGCATTTCTTTGTAGACAAACAGATCTATTGATTGCTGCTGCTAAAACAGGAAAAGTTATAAATGTAAAAAAAGGTCAATTCTTGGCTCCATGGGATATGGTAAATGTAACAAAAAAAATTGAAGATTCAGGTAATAAAAATATTTTGGTCACAGAGCGTGGTGCGAGCTTTGGTTATAATACTTTAGTTTCTGACATGAGATCATTACCTATCATGGCTAAGAATGGTTATCCGGTTGTTTTTGATGCAACACATTCGGTGCAACAACCTGGTGGAATGGGAGATAAAAGTGGAGGACAGAGAGAATTTGTAGAATATCTTTCTCGAGCAGCAATTGCCGTAGGTGTTGCGGCTGTTTTTATAGAAACACATCCTGATCCGGACAATGCGCCATCAGACGGTCCTAACATGGTCCCGCTATCAAAGATGTCAGGTCTTTTAAAACAATTGGTTGAAATAGACAATTTAATAAAGAATGGCAAAAATTAAAAAAGTTAAAGGCCGACAGGTTTTTGATAGCAGAGGAAATCCAACAGTTGAAGCTGAAGTTTTTTCAGAAAATGGATCTGCTTTAGCAATTGTACCTTCAGGCGCGTCTACAGGAACACATGAAGCTTATGAACTAAGAGATAAAGATAATAAAGATTATTTGGGAAAAAGTGTTTTAAAAGCTGTTGAAAATATTAACGGTCCAATTTTTAAAGCACTAGTTAATTTTGATTGTAGTGAACAAGCTAAAGTAGATAAAACTTTAATCGAATTAGATGGAACAGAACAAAAGAAAAATCTTGGCGCAAATGCAATCTTAGCTGTTTCAATGGCTATATGTAAATTGACAGCAATCGAAAATAAATTATCTTTATTTAAAAGTCTTAGAAATTCACAAACATATCAATTACCTGTACCCCTCTTAAATATAATAAATGGTGGTGTTCATGCTAATAATAATTTGGATATCCAAGAGTTTATGATTAGACCTGAAAAATCTAATTCATTTTCAGAAGCTATGAGGAAAAGTTTTTTGGTAATACAAAACTTAAAGTTAATGGTTGATAATACTAATGTTGGTGACGAGGGTGGTTTTGCTCCAGATTTAAAAAATACCGAAGAAGCAATTAAATTAATATCTAAAGCAATAGAAAAATCTGGTTTTAAACCGGGCGAGGATATTTCTATATGTTTAGATGTTGCTGCAAATGAACTAAAAAAACCAATCACTCTTAATGATTATTCTGAATTAATCAAAAAATATCCAATTAAATCAATTGAGGATCCCTTCAAAGAAGACGAATGGGATTCTTGGAAAAGATTAACAAATGATACAAATATACAGATAGTTGGAGACGATTTGTTTGCTACTAATCTTAAAAGACTCAAAAAAGGAATTGAAGAAAAATCAGCTAATGCTGTTTTAGTTAAACTTAATCAAATTGGTACTGTAAGTGAAACTTTAGATGTCATTGAATTAGCTCATAAAAAGGGTTTTAAAACAATTATTTCACATAGATCTGGCGACTCAGAGGATACATTTATTGCTGATTTGGCAGTTGCGACAAATTCTTCTCAAATTAAAACAGGATCATTAGCTAGATCTGAGAGGGTTGCTAAATATAATCGTTTACTAAGAATCGAAGAGGAACTTGGAAATTCTGCAAAAATGGCTAAAATCTAATAATGGGATTTTATAAAACTTTAAAGAGAAGAAAAATACTATTTTTAAATATATTTTTATTACTTTATATTTTAATCAATCTCTTCACAGGAGAAAGAGGCTTGATCTCCTATTTTGAGAAAAAAAGCCTATTAACGGAGTTGGAAAAAAAACAAGTTAATTTAACACATGAAATTAAAAATGTTGAAAACAAGAATAATTTACTTTCGCAAAATTTAAACTTTGATTTTGTGGATATTTTAATAAGAGAGAAATTTAAATTCGGTAAAGAAGGTGAAATATTAATAAAATTAAATGACTAAACCTAGACATCCAGAAAAAGTAAATAAACCATTTAATCCAATAAAAAAAAAACCTGACTGGATCAGATCAAAAATTGTTGATACACAAACTTTCTTTGCAACAAAAGCAGTTGTAAACAAAAATAATTTAAATACTGTTTGCCAAGAAGCTAATTGTCCAAACATCACCGAATGTTGGAGCAAGAAACATGCTACTTTTATGATTATGGGAGATACTTGTACAAGAGGTTGTGCTTTCTGCGATGTGAAAACAGGTAAACCTGGCAGATTAGACTCTTTAGAACCATATAAAGTTTCAAAAGCTGTTAAAGAATTAAGCTTAAATCATGTTGTTATTACATCAGTCGATAGAGATGATCTTCCCGATGGTGGGGCTGACCACTTCAAGAGCGTAGTGCTAGAAACAAAAAAAAATAATCCTAATACTACTATAGAAGTTTTAACACCTGATTTTTTAAGAAAAGGGGAATCTTACAAAAAAGTTTTAGAGTCAAATCCGGATGTCTTCAATCATAATATTGAGACTGTACCTAGTTTATATTTAAAAGTTAGACCTGGATCTCGTTATTTTGCATCAATTAAACTTTTAGACTCAGTCAAAAAAAATAAATCAAATATTTTTACTAAATCTGGAATTATGGTTGGACTAGGGGAGAACCAAAATGAAATAATTCAAGTCATGGATGATTTGAGAACTGCAAATGTAGATTTTTTAACAATAGGACAATATCTACAACCATCACCAAAGCATTATCCTCTTCACAGATATTACCATCCAAGTGAATTCAAAGAACTAAAAGACATTGCCTTAACAAAAGGTTTTTTATTAGTTGCTTCATCTCCATTAACTAGATCTTCATATCATGCAGATGAAGATTTCAAAAAATTAAAAAATAATAGAGAAGAACAATTAAGATGCCAGCAGCTTCAATAAAAAAAATTATTCCTTGCAAAAAAAAAGATTTAATTGAAATGATTCTTGATATTGAGAAATATCCAGAATTTGTTCCCTGGTGTTTAGATGGGAAAATTCATAAAAAAACTGACAGATCAGATATGCTTGAGATGGAAGCTGATTTAACCGTTGGAAAGAAGTTTATAAATCAAACATACAAGAGTCATGTTACTTACTACAAAGATAAAGATAAAATTATTGTAAATAACATTGGAGGCCCCTTAAAACACCTTAAAAATGAGTGGGAAATTAAAGAAATAAATAACCAAAGTGAAATAAGTTTTAAAATTGATTTTGAAATAAAAAATATTGTTTACAATATGATTATGACAAAATCTTTTGATCAGGGCCTAAGAAATATTGCTAATGCTTTTGAAGAAAGGGCTATACAATTATTTAATAAATAAAAATGTTTACTACATTACTATTTACAATGTTGTTTCTTATAATTTGGTACTACCTTAGGGACTGTATTAATTATTTTAAATCGGGAGATCCTAAAGAAAATGAAAATAATTATTGGATGTTTTCATACGATTTTAAAGACGAAAAAGAACATAAAATGTATTGGGACCGCAAGACTCAAAAAATGAATGAAATCAAAAGAATGAGAAATAAACTCATCTTTCTTTTATATCTTGATACAATAGTTCTTTTTATGCTTGCAAACAGTTTAGCAGCTAAAATGATGATTATTATATTCAACTAAACTGTATTTAAAATCAATTCTAAAGCTTTTTTAACTGTGGCTTTCTGAATATTAAAACGGCTATTATTTTTAAAAAAATACCTATTTACTTTAATATTGTTATTTTTCTTTATACCAACAAAAACCAATCCTACAGGTTTTTTTTTAGTTCCGCCTTTTGGACCGGCTATTCCAGTCACAGAAACAGCAATATTGCTATTACTTATTTTGCTTAAATTATTAACCATAGAAAAACAACACTGAATGCTAACCGCCCCATATTGTTTAATTATTTTCTTTGGTACATTTAAAAGTAGATTTTTTGATTGATTGGAGTAAGTCACCAACCCCATTGAAAATATTTGAGATGATCCACTCACAGAAGTTATGGCACTCGAAAGCATTCCTCCGGTGCAAGACTCGGCAACAGATAGCTTTAGCTTCTTTTTTTTAAGCAAATTAACTACTTTATTATTTAATCTTCTCATTAAAAAAAGAAAGTTTTTCCAACCATAAACAGTATAAGACAGAAGACCACATAAATACCTGCCAATATATCATCAAATAAAATACCAAATGAATTTTTGTATTTTTTGTCAATATAATCAATTGGGAAGGGTTTTAGTCCATCGAACAGTCTAAATAATAAAAAGAACCAAAAATAAATTTGTAAAATTTCTACATTCGTATTTGTTCTGTCAGAATGAAAAATCTCATATAAAATTATAGGTATTGATTGACCAATGAATTCATCTATCACTATTTCTTGAGGATCTTCATCTGTAAAATTATTTAAACATGATTTAATAGCAAAAAATGAATAAAGAATAATAACAAATAATAATAAAGAAATAATTAGAACCGGTATTTTTAAAATATTAATTAAAAAAATAAAAATAAAGTTGTGAATAGTGATGCCCATGTTCCCCTAAACTTCTGGATCGATTTACTAAAAATAAAAAGTGTTATAAAGTTATAATTTAGTTTATTCATCATATTTGATTACAGATGCTATTGCTTCACATGCTATAGCTTTTTCTTTTCCAATAACTCCTAATTTTTCTGTTGTCTTTCCTTTTATATTTATTTGATCAATCGGAATATCACATATTTTAGAAATATTTTTTATTATTTTATTTTTATATTTTTTTATTTTTGGTGTTTGAGTTATAATATTAATATCTAAATTCTTTATATAATAACCATTAAATTTAATTTTTTTAACTATTTTTTCTAGCAAAATTGTTGATCTTATATTTTTAAATTTTTTATTTTTATCAGAGAAGATTTGTCCAATATCCCCCATCTTGCATGCACCTAAAATAGAATCAGTTATAGAATGTAAAACTGGATCACCATCAGAATGTCCTAATGTTCCGAGTTTAGATTTAATTTTTAATCCTCCTAAATAAAGTTTTCTTTTAGGCACTAATCTGTGCACATCAAAACCAATTCCAATTTTTGATTTTAAATTCATAAAGTTTTTAAGCATTAATAAATCTTTTTGATCTGTAATTTTAAAATTATTTTTTTCACCATCTATAAAGCTAACTTTATTAATAGATTGAAATAAAGATAGGTCATCATCTTTATAATGGGATTTATTTTTATAATGAAGATCTAATATTTCTTTAAAGTTAAATAATTGTGGTGTTTGTGTTAAAAAAAAATTTTCTCTAGAAAGATTTAAAATAAGTTTTTTGCTGATATTTTCTTTTAAAGCATCATGTAAAGGTATTCTTGGAATAATTGCATTTTTTTTTGAAGTGCGAATGATTTTTCTAATAAGTTGTAAAGAAAAATTAGGTCTAGCAGAATCGTGAATAAGTACTTTAGTACATTTGATTTTTTTCTTTTGTATATATTTTAATGCATTGTAAGTAGATTCCTGTCTGGTTTTTCCTCCAATTGTTTTTAAAAAGTTATGTGATCTAATTTTTTTTAAAAAATGTAAATGTTTTTTATTCAAAACAAGAACTGTACTTTTAATTTGCTTTATTTTATTGAATTTAATTAATGAGTGCTCCAATAGTGTTTTACCACCGATTTTAACGAAAGGTTTTGGAATTTTTGAATTAAACCTTTTACTTTCTCCTGCTGCTAACAAAACTAGGCAAAAACTCATTATATTAATTTACCTCATATTTATGTAAAATGTTAAGAAATTTAAATGATTAATACCATTAAAAATTTTAAGTGGTTTTTTAGTATTTCCTTTTTATGCGTTCTATTAGGGGTATTCACCTTTATAACTTTTATTAATCAAGGTTTCTTTTTCTTAAACGAAAATAATCTCCAGTATTTATTAATGCTTGATGTAACATTATTGATTATTTTTTTCATTTTATTAATTAGAGAAACATCAAAACTATATTATCAGTATTCTAAAAAGGGGACAGGATCTCAAACTAGTATTAACTACGTTTTACAATTTTCGTTATTTGCATTTTTACCCTCATTAGTAGTAGCAGTATTTTCTTTAATTTTATTTAATGTTGGATTGCAAAAATATTTTGATCAAAAAATTACATCTGCTGTAAATAATTCATATCAAGTTGCAAAAAATTATATAGAAGAGTCAAAAAAATCTGTTGAGTCAGATATTTTTTTAATTGGACTTGATTTAAATAGATACTCAGAATTATTTTTTTCTAATCCACAAAGATTTTCTAGTATTGTTAGAGCCCAAAAAAATTTAAGAAAGGTTGATGAACTCTATTTAATTGATAGTTCTGGAACTATTTTACTTTCTGACACAAGTAATCCTGAAGATGAATTTATTGTTCCTACCGAGGATATTTTTGATAAAACTCTTGAAGGTAAACCTGTTTCAGTTGATCGCTCAAGAGAAAATAAAACAGCATACATGATTAAATTAAGTAATTTTATAGATACCTATCTCTATATATCCAAAAATATACAACCACAGTTACTACAATATTTAGATGAAACTGAACAAGCTGTTAATTTTTATTACACAGTAGAAAATAATAGAACTGGTATTAAGATTACTTTTGCAATTATTTATATAATAATTGTTTCACTCCTATTATTTTTAACAATAGTATTAGCTATAACATTTGCGAGAAGATTAACTAAGCCAATTATAAATTTAATTTCTGCATCTAAAAAAATTAGTTCAGGAAAACTAGACAGTAGAGTTCCAGATATTGATGCAGATGAGGATATAAAAATACTTAATAAAAATTTTAACAACATGATTGAGAGATTAAAAAAACAACAAGATAAACTTTTAGATGCCGAAAGATATGCTGCATGGGAAACTGTTGCCAGAAAATTAGCTCACGAAATTAAGAATCCATTAACACCGATACAATTATCTATTGATAGCTTAAGAGAAAAATATGCAGATAAACTAAAAGATGAAAATAAAAACTTTGTTAATTATCTACAAACTATAAATAGGCAAATTAAAGATATAGAAAAACTAGTTAACGAATTTTCTGAATTTGCTAGAATGCCTTCTCCATTATTAAAAAAAATTAATATCTTGAATGTTGTCGATAGAGCTGTTCAGTTTTATAAGATGGCACATAAAAATTTAGATTTAAGATTGAAAGTAGACTCAAAAAGTAACTTTTCTATAAATGGTGATGCTGAGCAGTTGTATAGAGTTTTTTTGAATTTAATAAAAAATTCTATTGAAGCAATTAATGAAAAAAAACAAAAAGATAAGAATTTACAGGGTAAAATTATTGTAGAAATCATTAGAAATAATGAATATATAGTGATCAAAATGCTCGATAATGGAACGGGTTTTAACGATATAAAAAATATTACCAAACCCTATTACACTACAAAAAAAGATGGTACAGGCTTGGGTTTACCAATAGTAAGTAAAATAATAAACGAACATAATGGAGATATTAATTTTATTAAAAAAACAAATGGAGCTACAATAGAAATTTATTTACCTGCCATATAATGAAAAATGAAATTTTAGTCGTAGACGATAACTTTGATATTAGAAATTTAATATCAGGTATTTTAAAAGATAAAAATTACAAAGTTAGAGAAGCAGCAAATTATGACCAGGCTGTTTTTGAAATAGATAAACAATTACCTGATATAGCTGTTATTGATGTTAAGTTAGATAAAGGAGACAAAGACGGGATCGACTTGTTAAAAAAAATAAAGAAAATTACCGATCTTGTTCCTGTAATAATGATTTCCGGACATGCCAATGTAGAAATGGCTGTTGAATCATTAAAACTGGGTGCATATGAGTTTATTACTAAACCTTTTGCCACAGAACAATTGCTTAATTTTATTAATAGAGCTTTAGAAAATATAAATTTAAAAAAAGAAAATCTTCAATTAGAAAATAAACTATTCCACTCTTTTGATCTTGTAGGAGAAAATCCACAGATTATTAAAATAAAAAAATTGATTAATAAATTATCTACAACAGACAGTAGAGTTTTAGTTTCAGGTCCTACTGGCTCTGGAAAAGAATTAGTAGCTAGAAAGATACATAAAAATTCTAGCAGATCTAAGAATCCTTTCATTGTTTTGAATGGTGCTCTTCTTCAGCCAGATAATTATGAACATGAATTATTTGGTTCAGAAAATAAAGATGGAAGTATTACTTATGGTTTTCTAGAAAAAGCTGCAAGCGGAACATTATTAATAGACGAAGTTTCTGAAATACCTCTAGAAACTCAGGCAAAAATTTTAAGAGTTTTAATTGATCAGAAATTTAAAAGATTAAATGGAAACAAAGATATCCATGTAAATATAAGAATTATTTCATCAACATCTAAAGATTTAAAGAATGAGGTAACTATAGGAAATTTCAGAGAAGATCTATATCATAGACTAAATGTTGTACCCATTGAAATTCCTAAATTAAGTTCAAGACCAGATGATATACCTAATTTAATTAAATATTTTCAAAAAAAAATAGCAGAAATAAATGGAATTCCTGAAATAAATCTTAATGTAGATGAAGAATTGCTTTATAGTTATGATTGGCCAGGCAATGTAAGAGAATTAAGAAATTTAGTTGAACGAATATCAATACTTTCTCAAAACGAAAATAAATCAAATATAACAAGACTTTTAAATGAAATATTAAATAAAAACTCTTCTCAAAATATTGGTGATCCAACTGTATCAATGTCTTATCCGTTGAAGCAAGCAAGAGAAAACTTTGAAAAAAATTACCTTTTAAATCAATTAAGAAAAAATAAAGGCAATATTTCTAAAACAGCCGAATTTATTGGCATGGAAAGATCTGCACTTCATAGAAAACTCAAATCTTTGGGGATAAAAGGTATTAATTAATCATGAACATTATAATTTGTGGTGCCGGCATGGTCGGCTTTTCAATAAGCAAACAACTATCCTCACAAGGACATTCGGTTACTGTTATTGATCAATCGTCCGAGGATATTAAGAAAATTAATGACACCCAAGATGTTAAAGGAGTTGTTGGAAGAGCTACTTTGCCTTCCGTCTTAGAAAATGCAGGCGCTAAAGATGCAGACATGATTATTGCAGTTACAAGAAATGACGAAATAAACATGATAGTATGTCAATTAGCTAGTTCCCTATTTAACATTTCAAAAAAAATTGCAAGAATAAGATCTCAAGAGTTTTTAGAAGGCAAATGGAGTAAATTATACAGCAAATCTAATATACCAATAGATGTTATTATTTCTCCAGAAAGAGAAGTGGCAAAATCGCTTTATAGAAAGTTAGAAGCCCCAGGAGCATTAGACAACGTTCCATTTGTTAAAGATAAAGTTAAGTTGTTAGAAATTCACATTGAAAAAGGATGTCCAATAATAAACATTCCTCTTAAAGATTTAACAAAAAAATTTCCAGAATTTAAAGCATATGTTTTCGGAGCAGAAAGAAAAGATAAATTTGTTTTTATGAAAAAAAACGATGTAATGCAATTAGGAGACAAAGTTTATGTCGTAGTGAGTACAGAACAAATAAATAAATTACTATCGGCTTTTGGCCATGAAGAAAAATCTGCACAAAAAATTCTTATAATCGGAGGTGGAAATATAGGTTTACATTTAGCAAAACTTTTAGAAGGTGTAGATGGTTTAAGAACTAAAATTATTGAAAAAGATAAAACTAGAGCAGAACAAATTGCAAGTGAGCTATCTTCTTCTATTGTAATTTGTGGTGATGCTTTAGACGAAAAAATTCTTAAGGAAGCAAATATTGAAGAAATCGAAACAGTTTTTGCACTTACTAACGATGACGAAGATAATATAATGGCATGTGTTATGGCTGAAAAACATACTCCTTCTAAAAGAACTATCGCCATAATTAACAAACATAACTATAACCTTCTGCAAGAATCTTTAAAGATAGACGATCTAGTAGATCCTCGTATGACCACTGTTTCTACAATCATGAAACATGTACATATGGGAACAATAGATACTGTTTATTCGTTGTTAGATGGAGAATATGAATTCTTGGAGGCAAAAATTTTAGAGTCATCGGAACTAGTGAATAAGTCAATCAAAGATTCCAACTTACCCGAGGAGGTAAGAGTAGGGGCTATTGTTAGAAAAAATAAAGTTATGCTTCCTAAATCCACTTCTATATTTGAAAAAAATGATATTGTTGTTCTTCTATCTAAAAGAGATCAACTGAAAGAAGTTGAAAATCTTTTTAGAATTACTTCATAAAAAATGAAAATAAAGCCCTGTTTATATTTTTTAGGCCTTGCCTGTTTTCCGATCAGTGCCATGGCTTTAATGAACATATTTTATGCTTTTTATTTTGATTATTTAACTAGAATAGAATCTTATGTAACAACATTATTTTTATCTCTAGCGATTGGTTTTTTTCTATTTAAAATTGGACAAAAAGAAAAAGAGAGTATTAATATTTATGAGCAAATATTCTTAGTATTTTTAATTTATTTTTTAATTTCATTTTTAATTCAAATACCTATTTATTTCAGTAGTTATAATGTTACTTTTATAAATTCCTACTTTGAATCAATTTCGGGATTAACAGGTACTGGATTCACTATATTTGATAATATTAAATACCTAGATCCACCTTTGGTATTATGGAGATCATCATCGCAGTGGGTTGGGGGACTATATTTTTTGATATTTCTTGTTTTAATATTTTCTAATAAACAGATTAATTTTAAGCTAGTAGACTTTTCCTTCAATCTTGAAAAAAAAATAAATTTTTCTCCAAATCTTCGTAGTGTTACTACTAGAATTTTATTTATTTACTCACTCCTAACACTATTTATTTTCTTTATTTTTTTAATATCTGGAATTAGGATTTTTGATAGTTTAAACCTAGCTGTTACTCTCATATCTTCTGGTGGTTTTTTGCCAACAGATTCTTTGAATGAGATAATAAGAAACAATTTTCAGTCTATTTGTTTATGTATCGCTTTTCTTATTTCTATTTTTAATTTTTATTTATTATATAACGTAGTTTTAGGAAGAGATAATTTAAAAAAACACAAAGAGGATCTTTATATTTTTGTAGTAATAATTATTTTCTCAATGATTTTTTATTTTACTAACAATATGAATTTTACCTCTGTACTTGTTAATGTACTTAGTAGTGTTGCAAATTCTGGTATCAGTATTAAAGCTGTACCAGAAAATTTTGGATTATATTTTATAATTTTAACTTTAATTGGTGGATCTGTTCTATCAACAACTTCAGGAATTAAATTTTTAAGGATATATATTTTAATTAAAGCCTTTTTTATGGAGATGTACAGACTTGTCCAACCTAATGTAATATTAAATAATAAAATTATGTTTTCAGAAAAAAAAATTAATAATGAAAATATAAAAATTTCATTTTTAGTGTTTATTCTATTTTTTCTTAGTCTTTTTATTTTAAATAGTGTTTTATTGGTGGATTCTTTGAATTTTGAGAACTCATTTAAACTATCAATATTAACCCTTACAAATACTGTTTCCTCAAATATTTACGGTATAGATGAAATTCAATTTGCTGATTTGTTCACATTTTCAAAAATTTCGCTTATAATATTTATGGTAATAGCTAAAGTCGAATTAGTTTCAATTTTTATATTAGTGCAAAGGATATTTTTTAAAAATTAATTATGGGAAAGATTATTATAATCGGTGCTGGTGCAATGGGAACGGCATTTGCTTATCCTTGTTTTGATAATAAACATGAAGTAAATGTCATTGGTACTCATTTAGAAAATAAGTCTATAGATGAATTAAATAAGAGTCGTCTTCACCCCGGTCTTAATTTAAAAGTAAGCAGTTCAATTCAATTTTTTAAATACGAATCCATGAACAATTTATTTAAAAATACGCCAGATCTCATAGTTATAGGAGTAAGTTCAAAAGGTATTGATTGGATTGCTGAAGAGCTTACTAAAGTTTCTAAAAATAAAAATCTACCTAATCTACTATTGTTAACAAAAGGTCTAAGCGTGAACGAAAACAAATATGAAATCTTAGTTGATAAATTAGAAAGATTATTATCTGAAAACGGAATTAAAAATATAAATCTATCAGCTGTTGGAGGACCATGTCTAGCACCTGGATTAGCGAATAGAGTCCATAGTACAGTTGTAATAGCCAATAAAAATTTAGAAACAGCTAAATCTTTAGGCAAAATGTTATCGACAGATTATTACCATATATCAACCTCATCAGATATTGTTGGAGTCGAGGTTTGTGCTGCAATTAAAAATATATTTTCTTTAGTGATAGGTGCAGCAAGCGGATTAAATAAATCTAAATTAAAAGGGAATCTTTATCTAAATACGTCTGCAGCACTAATAAATCAATCTGTTTATGAAATGGAGGTATTCGTAGAATTCCTAAAAGGTAAAAAAGAAACTGTTAAAGGGTTAGCTGGTCTCGGCGATCTTTATGTAAGTTCATCTGGAGGAAGAAATAGTAAAATGGGAACATTAATAGGTGAGGGCATAACTTTCTCTGAGGCCAAAAAAAGTAAAATGTCAAACGTTACAATAGAGGGTGCTGAACTAATATTTGAAATAGGCAAGAAGATTAAAGAAGATTTTGATTATAAAAATATGCCTTTAATGATGGCTATGATTGATGCTATTCTAGAAAATAAAAAACTAGATATCAAATGGGAAAACTTCAAAATTTAAAATTTTCATTTTTGTTTTTTTTTATATTTACTTTATCTTGTGCTAAACCAACCGTTGTTAATATAACATTACCTGGAGACGAAGAATTAAATTGTAAAGAATTAGATTTTCAAGTTATCGAAGCACAAAAAATTAAAAAAGAAGCTTGGGCGGCAGCTGATCAAACAGGTGCGAATGTTACACGGATGGCATTATTTTGGCCTGCGTGGGCTGCCACTCTACACAATGCTGATAAAGCCATAGCTGCAGCAGATGATAGAACTTTTCATTTGTACAAAATTATGAAGACAAAGAATTGTAAAGAAACTAAAAAAGTTAGGACATTTGTTACAGATAGACGAAATAATTTTATTGGTTTAACTAGAGAATTAAAGGAATTAAAAAAACTTCATAATTCTGGTGATTTAACTGATGAAGAATATTCTAGAGCTAAAAAAAAAGTTCTTGATTAATGGTATAATGCAGTTAAAAGAACTTTAATAACCTTAAATAACTTGATAAATTTACATAATGGTTAAAATTGGAATCAACGGTTTTGGAAGAATCGGCAGACTTATCTTAAGAGCTTTATTGGAGAATTATAAAGATAAAATTCAAGTTGTGGGAATTAATGATTTAGGTTCAATAGAAACTAACGCCCATCTTATAAAATACGATAGTACTCATGGGACATTGTCTCATAATGTAAACACTTCTAAAGATGGTTTTAAAATCTTAAATCAGAATATCAAAGTTTTTGCAGAAAGAGATCCTGGAAACATCCCATGGGGAAAGATTGGAGTAGATGTTGTTTTGGAATGTACCGGATTATTTTTAAATAAAGATACTGCAGGCAAACATCTAAAGAGTGGTGCAAAAAAAGTAATTGTATCAGCTCCAGCCAAGGATGTTGATTTTACTATTGTACAAGGAGTTAATAGCAATGAACTTAAAAAA